>Ga0154340_1031_pt1 | contig 6549 bp, 9 predicted proteins | sample RifGroA2_FD_115868 | JGI IMG/M metagenome (GOLD analysis project Ga0154340, IMG submission 115868) | Deltaproteobacteria bacterium GWA2_43_19 | reverse complement strand
GGTGGGGGTGCACCGCCTTGTGAGAATTTCACCCTTTGATGCGAATCAGCGGCGGCACACATCCTTTGCCTCTGTATTTGTCTATCCGGAGATTGAGGATGATATTGAGATAGATATAAAAGATGCTGAACTCAAGATTGATACATTCAGGGCAGGCGGGGCAGGCGGCCAGAATGTAAACAAGGTAGAGACTGCTGTGAGGATAACGCATATACCGACCGGCATTATAGTGCAGTGTCAGGCAGAGAGAAGCCAGCATAAGAATAGAGAGCTGGCAATGAAGTTACTCAGGTCAAGGCTTTATGATCTGAAGCTTAAAGAGCAGGAAGAGAAGATGGATAAATTTCATAAGGAAAAAAAAGAGATTACATGGGGCAGCCAGATTCGCTCTTATGTAATGCAGCCATACCGCTTGATTAAAGACCACAGAACAGGTTTTGAGACAGGAAATATTGAACCAGTGCTTGACGGGAAATTAGATGAATTTATGGAGGCATATCTTTTACAGAGTGTCAAAGCGCCATAGCATCCAAAAGTCAGAGTGAAAACTTTGACTCTCTGACTCTTTGAGGCTAACCATATTTCCAGAAAACTATGCGGGCAATTAAAAAGATTAAATGTCCCATATGCGGCAAGGAAGCCGAATGGGAAGGTAATCCCTTCAGACCCTTCTGTTCGGAAAGGTGCAGCCTTATAGACCTTGGAAAGTGGGCGGATGGGAAATATTCTGTAGAAGCCGAAGAGGCCAAAGAAGAACCAGAAGAGGGGCAAGATGACTGAATTAGATGTAATGGAATCTTTAAAGCAAAAAGAGGAAGAGCTGGAGAATCTTTTTAGAGAGGCCAGGGAAAAGGCATCGCAAATCAAGAAAGATGCCTTACGCAGGACAGAAGAGATAAAGCTATCCATGTCAAAAGAGAGCGGCGATATATTGGAAGAGTATAAAAGAAGTGAGCTGGAAAAGATAAATAAAGAGGCAGAGGCTATAAAGCAAGATGCTGCAAAAAAGGCTCAGGATTTAAGAAGACTATCAGAAGAAAGAGAGGAAAAGGCAGTTGAGATAGCGGTTAGTTATATACTTGAGGGTAAGCATTGAAAATTGAAGATTGTAAATTGAAAAATGTAAAATTGAAAGAACTTAAATTTGCAATTTACACTTTTCAATTTTTATTTTGCAATGGAGCATAGCGACTTATGATAAAAGTAATGAGCAAGATTCAGCTCATTGGCTCAAAAGGCCTGTTGGGCGAAGTTATAAAGGCGCTTCATGAGCTTGGTATTGTGCATATAGAGAGCATACCAAGTAGAATCAGCCTTGAAGATACTTACTTAAAAAGAGAGCCTATTGAAAGGGAAAAGGCGCTGCTCAAGGAAAGGCTTGAGAAGGTATTGGGCCGGCTTAAAGGCATATATATGCTTCTGCCTGCGGCAAAGGCAGAAGAAATGGTAGAAGGCATAATACCTGTGCTTTTGGCAGACATCACATCTAATGCCTTTCTGGATAAAGTGGATAGTTTAGAACAAGAAGTCAGGGGTCTGCACGCTGAAAGGGCAGGGCTTTCAGAAGAAATTTCATCTATTGAAAGATATGAAAAGATATTAAAAGGCATTGCGCCCTTAGTGGCAAAACTAAAAGGTATTAATAGCTTTGAAACAATGGGCATTACCATTGACAGGGCAAAAGAAGACATTATACCTTTGCTTGAAACTGAGATAAGCCGCATTACAGAAGATAAATATCAGCTTTTTGTAAAGGATATAGATAAAGATATAGTCGGTGTCGTCATTACCTATCCAAAGAAATACGATGCAAAGATTAAGGCGCTTATCTCAAGCGAGGCGATATCAGAGATAAAACTTCCAGAGAGATATGCTGAGATGACGCTCTTTGATGCGCTTAAGAATATGGTAAGGAGAAGGGAAGATGTGCCGGCTTTGGTGAGCGATATTGATAATAAATTAAATGCGTTATCAGAAAAGTGGTATAAAACCCTTGAAAGATTGATGGGGCTTTTGCGGGATACCATTGATGAGCTAAAGGCCCTTGCATACTGCGCCCATACAAGGTTTACCTTTGTGATAGTTGGTTGGATTCCGAAGGAGAAATTTAATATCCTTTCCAGCACTGTCAGTAATAGATTTGGCGACAGGGTTATAGTCAGGGAGATACAGGTAAGAGAGGATGAGATAGATTTAATCCCTGTTTATATAAAGAACCCAAAACTTTTAAGACCGTTTGAGATTTTTTTGAGAGTCCTGCCGCCGCCTAAATATGGTTCCGTAGACCCCACGCCGTATCTTGCCTTATTTTTTCCAACCTTTTTCGGGCTTATACTTGGCGATATTGGATACGGTATAATACTTTTTTTTCTAAGTCTTTATCTTAAGAAACTGTATAAGACAAAAGAGTATATATCTAACCTTGCTTCCATCTTTGTTATTTCAAGCCTGTTTGCGATAGTGTTTGGCATACTCTTTGGAGAATTCTTTGGCGACCTTGGAGAAAGGCTTGGCCTGCTTCATCCAATAATCTTTGACAGATTAAAGGCTATGAAGGTATTTCTTCTGCTATCCATTGGAATAGGCCTGGGCCATGTAACCCTTGGCCTCATGCTTGCTATAGTAAATTATATTCACAGGGGCAAAGGTAAAGAGGCCTTGGCAAAGGCATCAATGTTGATATTGCTGTTTACCCTGATTATTATACTGGCTGTTTTAGCAGAGTATCTTCCTAAAGAGATGATTACGCCGAGCGTTCTGGTTATGCTGGCAGCATTTATTATTCTTACACTGCTGGAAGGTATTATAGGCCCTTTGGAGGTTCTGAAGTCCATAGGCAATATCCTTTCCTATGCCCGTATCATGGCTATCGGAACTGCATCTGTGGCATTGGCTATGGTGGCAAATAAGCTGGGCGGTTTAACAGGCAATGTTATCCTCGGCATACTTATAGCCGGCCTAATCCATACTATAAATATATTCCTCGGTATACTGAGCCCAAGCATACAATCCTTAAGACTACACTATGTGGAATTTTTCAGTAAGTTCTATCAAACAGGCGGAAGAAGATATGAACCGTTTAAGAAAACAGGAAAATAAGAGTCAAAGAGTCAGAGTATCAGAGAGTCAGAGTAAAAACTGTGCCTCTTTAACCCTTTGACTCTCTGACTCTTTGACTCTTTGACTCTAATCATGGGAGGTGTTTATGGAAAAAGCTCTTATTGCATTGGCTGCGGCCATGGCTATAGCAATCCCTGCGCTGGCAACCGCGTGGGCGCAAAGCAAGATAGGCTCTGCCGGAGCCGGGGCTGTGGCAGAAAAGCCTGAGCTGAGCGGCATCATAATTATCTTAATAGCTATTCCGGAAACTATGGTGATACTTGGGTTTGTGATAGCCTATCTTATACTTTCTTAGATAAGTTGATTAGAGAATTAGAGATTAGAGATTGGGTCTTTTTCTAATTCACTATAGTGGACGACAAAAATAAGCAGATGTAGTTTGCCCATTTATGGGCGTATTTTAAAATCGCCGATAAATCGGCAGACTACAAATTTATGTCGCTGAGTATAATTCTCTATTTCGCCATTCAACCAATTATGAGTGAAAAAGAACTGTTAAAAGCGCTTGAAGAGGATACAAGACGGGAATGCACTGCTATTCTTGAAAATGCCGGGCAGGAGGCAGAGGCCATTGTAAAAGCGGCAATAGAAGGGCAGGAGAGGTTTAAGAGGGAAAGGTTTGAAAGGGCAAAGGCCTCTATGGATTCAGAAAGGGTGAAGATGCTGGCCAATGCAAGATTGTATACAAATGAGGTCATGCTTAAAGAGAGACAACTTGCAATTGCGGGGGTTTTTGAAAAGGCATCTGATAGGTTAAAGAGGGTGCGCAGCAATAAAGATTATTCAAAGATATTCGAAAGGCTTTTAAAGGAGACAAGAGAACAATGGCGCACTTATATGAAAGGGGAAAAGGGCGTAATCATAGTGTTAAAAGAAGATATGCTGTTTTTGAAAGGTTTTAACGATACTAACTGCGAACTCATTGCTGATGAGGCAGGCAATATGCCGCCAGGCATTATTATGATGAGTAAGGATAAAAAATACAAGATAGTAAATACACTTGATTCAAGATTAGAAAAGGCAAGGCCGGAGCTTGTGTCAATGATTGATAGGACATTGCTTAGCGCAGAATGAAAAATGAGGTTTGAGGTGTGAGGATTGAGGTTTGAGGCAAAAGCCTCTCTCCTCTAACCTCCAGCCTCTTGCATTTTTTAATGGAGCAAAGTGACATGGACTTAAGCTACCTTAATGCGCGAATAAGGGCATGGAATGGAGAACTTATTGATAAGGCGCAATATGATGAACTTATCAGCGCAACGGATATGAAAGGCCTGACAACGCGCCTTAAAGAAACGATTTATGCGCGGGATATAGAGATAGCTGCAGCGAGATATAAGAATGGAGCAGATATTTTAGAAGGCGGACTGAGAGGAAATCTTGCGAGCATATTTAAAAGAGTGTGGATTTATGCCCCAGTTTCTGCATGGACAATCCTTCAGGCCGTATTTTCTATTTGGGAAGTATATAACGTAAAGGCTATAGTAAGGGCGAGAGATAAGGGAATTTCGCCTGATGAAAGCATATCTATTCTTATTCCGGCAGGTGAAATGGATGAGGCTGCCCTGAAAGAATTAAACCAGCAGAAGGATATAAAAGACATTCTCAATCTCCTTTCTACATGGGGAAGCCCGTATGCAAGGCCGCTAAGAGGTGTTATTCAGCAGTATATGCGGGAAAGACATCTCATGGTCCTTGAACTCGCCCTCGATCGTTTTGTGCCTGAGCACTGCCTTTCTTCTGCAGGAGGTCATGATATAAATAAAAAGATAGTGAGACGTTTTATACAAGAGAGGATAGATAGTATAAATCTATCAACACTCTTGAAACTATCCGGAGAAGGACTGTATCCTGCCAACATGAACAGCTATTTTCTTGAAGGCGGAAATAGGATTGATAGGGATGATTTCTTAAAACTTGCTAAAGGCAAGGACAGAAAAGAACTTCTGCAAGGCCTTATAGATGGAGTAAAAGATAGACATTGGAGAAAGATAATCAGCGCAATAGACCCTGATGAGGCATTCTTTCTGGAAGAACAGCTTGAAGAATTGACAAGGCAAAACATGTGCAAACTTGCTGTCATAGAGCCACTAAGCATTGCCCTTGCTATCTGCTTTATTTATAAAAAGATAAGAGAGATAAAAAATTTGAGGCTTATTATCAGGGCAAAGGTTTTTGACATGCCTGCAATTGAGGTAAAGAGGTTTATCATTTAAAGACAGGCAATAGGCAAGAGGCGATAGGTTATAGGTAAAATCCTATTGCTCATTGCCTATTGCCTATTAGCTTATGTCCAAACTTCTTATAATCACATATTCTGACACATCTACTGGTTTTGACCTTGCAGCCGTTGAGGTCAATGTCATAACCTTTGTTAATCAAGGGTAGTATCTTGTCCAGTTCTTTAATGCTGTTGAAAGGTCTGCGTCAGAAAAGAGTATTACTTCAGCATTTGAGGCCAATACACCCTTTTTGACAGAAGAGCCTTTACCTTGATTGACTGGATTTTTAATAACAGTAAGATTGCTTTTTATTATTTCTCTTGCAACATCTAACGTCCTGTCAATAGAGCCGTCGTCCGCCAAAATTATTTCCCATGGAAAATCTTTGACAGATAGATAATGCAGAATCTTTGTAATGGCAGCGGCAATTCTTTTCTCTTCATTGTAGGCAGGGATGATTATAGATAGCATCGTTCTTGAAGATTTGCATAATTGGCGTTTGAATGCAAGCCGAAAGTAGGGAGTAGAATAAAACAGGATGTTGTGAAAAATATGTAACGGGGAGGATATTCCATGGTATGAAAAAAGCGGATAAGAGGGGTATATATGTTCCTTCCATTTAGGAAGAGCGTGGTTTTGTTTTTGGATAAGATAATGGTCTTTAATATATTTAAAGGAGCAGGATATGAAAAAGAAAATCTTTGTGGCATATGTTTTCTTGACGATACTTTCCACCTGTAATGTTTTGGCCCAGGAGGTTATACAGGAGTGGCTTATGAAATACGATGGTGGACATTATGACCATCCTGTGGACATTGCAATAGATTTCTCAGGCAATGTATATGTAACAGGGTGGAGCAATAGCGGTTCTGGAGAATCTTTTTTCGCCGATTTTGTTACGGTAAAGTATGATGCAAATGGCAATGAATTATGGGTTAGGAAGTACGATGGGGATTATAGAGACCGTCCTAGTGGCATTGTAGTAGATTCTTTAAGTAATGTATATGTAACAGGATATAGCCATGACCCGAATATATGTAGATGCGCTCTATCTGTTACAATAAAATATGATGCAGATGGAAATGAACTGTGGGTTAAAAAGTCCGGTGGGGGTTCTGATGCCCTTCCCCCGAAATAGCGGACACACCGAAAGGTTAGGTTATAATAGAACCTTAAAACCTAAGGAGGTGTGAAATGCAAGAGAGAAAGG
>Ga0154340_1053_pt1 | contig 8134 bp, 10 predicted proteins | sample RifGroA2_FD_115868 | JGI IMG/M metagenome (GOLD analysis project Ga0154340, IMG submission 115868) | Deltaproteobacteria bacterium GWA2_43_19 | reverse complement strand
CCGGCGGCGCTGTTCAAGCTGTGCTGGGGTCCCATGGGGTCTCATGGAACCAGTTTAGCTTATTCCTATTGCTTATGCAAATGTCAATAGTACGGAATAATATTTTTCACGGATCAAAGACATTGGGTGAAGTATACGAAACAAACCAAAAATGCAGAATAGAAGTCTATGATTTATTCTTAAAGGGGCTTACATCTTTATTCTTCCTCTCTGTTGGTAAAACTTCCGTAGCTAGTGATTTTGTGCCTTGTCCCATTTCTTCTCAGTCCCTCCAAATTTTAGACGGTAATGAGAGACTAGATCAAAACGACATATGGAATGCGTTAGGTAGTAATTTAATGAAAATAGAAGATTCTAGGCTAATTGCACAGTTCACAAGAATTATTGTACCTTCTAAATTAACACCAACAGAAAAATCTGCTCTATTTTATCCGAGTGCTGGTATTGACCTAATGACTCCAATATTACTCGGTTTACCATATTGTACACAGTTTTATTTTTTCGAAAGAAGTCAAAGTCATATTCCTACATCTCTCATTTCTGAACTTAGAAAAATTCCAAGGCTAAGAATACTTGATGATCAGCATCCGCCCCATTGGAAGCAGGATGACCGAAAGCATTTTTTAGATTTTGAATTTAACGGGATCCGAAGAAGGCTTAATTGGGTGCATTCAGATAATAAGGAATTTCTTATGCAAGATGTTGCGTTATCATTTTATTTTCACCGTGGTGACAGTTTGGGAGAGGGTGGATCTGGTCAGAAATGGGATTCAGAACTGTTACCTAACTTAGTAAAAATGATTCCTAATGGGTCATATTGTTTCTACTTGACTGATGGTGAACCAGGAGGAATAGACAAAAAATATTTTGAGGAAAAATTTGAGTTAAATATGCCATTTATTACTGAAAGAGGAAGAAAATATTATTGTGGAAAGCTATCTGCAGTTTCAAAATAAAAGGCCTAACCAGCCAGTTTCACCTTACCGTGCTCGCCGACTTTTTTGGTTTTGTTTTGGTTTTCGCAAGGCCGAGGGCATTCAGTTATAGGTATAAATAGGGGTATAAATAGGGACAGAAACCTATTATGCATAACGACTGCCACATCGGTGAGTTCTATTACAATAGCGACCGTTAAATAGAGTAATATGCTCATAAAAACCCTCCAAAACTGCAAGGAATTCATTGCCGGAGACAATACGATTCTTCGGGAGCTTTTGCATCCGGGAAAAATAGGGACAGAAACCTATTATGGATAACGACTGCCGCATCGGTGAATTCTAGAAAAAAGGACAGCGACCGTTAAATAGAATAAAATATGCTCATAAAAACCCTCCAGAACTGCAAGGAATTTATCGCCGGAGACAATACAACCCTCCGGGAGCTTTTGCATCCGGATAAGGAAGACTTAAAGCTTGTCTATAGTCTGGCACATGCAGTTGTTAAGCCGGGAGAAATATCCCTCTGGCACAGACTCAGGACTTCTTCAGAGGTTTATTATATCCTTGAGGGCGAAGGGATAATGTTTATTGATAATGATTCTCAAAAGGTTTGTCCTGGACAAACTATTTATATTCCCCCAAATGCAAAACAACGCATTAAAAATACTGGAAAATCTGATTTGAAGTTTTTGTGTATAGTTGACCCGGCGTGGAAGAAAGAGGATGAAGAAATAGTGTGAGTTAGGAATTAAGAATTACGAATTATGAATTAAAAACATAAAAGAAAATATTGTTCAACAAAAAAGTTATGAATTTGCACTACGAATTGTTAAACTTTACCGGCATATTGTTCAGAACAGGAAAGAATTTGTTTTATCAAAACAACTTTTGAGAAGTGGTACTGCAATTGGTGCAAATATTGAGGAGTCCATAGGAGGACAGTCTGAAAAAGACTTTCTATCAAAGACATCAATAGCATATAAAGAGGCAAGAGAAACGCATTATTGGATTAGACTATTAAGAGATTCCGATTACATAGAATCAAATCTTGCAAAGATGGTTCTGAAAGATTGCGAAGAGTTGATAAAAATTATTGGCTCTATAAATAAGACAATGAAAAACAAAATAATTAGTAATTCTTAATTCATAATTCGTAATTGGAAGGTTACTATGGGTTCAGGAGGCTGCATAGATGTCTTTTGATTTTGTTTTGCCGGACTTAGGCGAAGGGATAACAGAGGGTGAGATACGGCGGTGGCTGGTAAAGGAAGGCGATGCTGTTAATGAGCATCAGACCATCCTTGAGGTTGAGACAGATAAGGCTGTTGTTGAAGTGCCTTCTCCGAAAAAGGGTTTTGTGCAGAAGATTTATAAGCTTGAAGGTGAGATTGCAAAGGTAGGCGATGTGCTTTTGACTATCGCTGAAAATCTGGAAGAAAAGAAGGAGGAGAGAAAATCTTTTGGAGTAGTGGGCCGCCTGCCAGAGGCAGAAGAGATTCTTGCAACCCCTGCTGTTAGAAACCTTGCAAAGAGGCTTGGAGTTGATATTGAAAAGGTAAAAGGCACTGGCCCAATGGGAAGGATAACAGAGGATGATGTAGTAAAGGCATCTGGCGGCGCCAAAGATTTAATAAAAGACCAGTTTGGCTCGATAGAAAGGGTGCCGTTCAGAGGCGTAAGGCGAAGCATTGCAAAAAACCTTCTCGCAAGCATGAGAACAGCAGCATTTGTTACCGGCATGGATGATGCGGATGTCTCAGCGCTCTGGCGGCTCAGGGAAAAGGAAAAAAGGATTGCTCTGGCAAAGGGAATTAGGCTTACGTTCCTGCCGTTTTTTATGAAGGCTGTCCAACATGCTCTTGCAACTCATCCAATGCTTAACGCATCCGTTGATGAATCTGGCGAGGAGATAATAGTCAAGAAATATTGCAATATCGGCGTTGCTGTTGATACGCCGGAAGGGCTTATGGTGCCTGTTGTAAAGGATGTGGATAAAAAGACAATTCTGGATTTGGCAAAGGAGCTTCAGGAACTGAGCATCAAGGCAAAGGAGAGAAAGATAAAACTTGAGGAACTCAAAGGAAGCACATTCACCATCTCTAACTTTGGTTCATTCGGCGGCACATACGCAACACCTATTATAAACTATCCAGATGTGGCAATACTCGGCACAGGAAAGATTTCAGACAGGCCATGGGTAAAGGACGGCCAGATTGTGATAAGAAAAGTCCTCTCTCTTTCCCTCACCTTTGACCACAGGGTTGTTGACGGCGCAGAGGCAGCGCAGTTTTTGAATAAAATAATTCAGTATCTGGAAGACCCTGACCAGATTTTTATTGAAAGTGCGTAGCCTGTGGAATGATTAATCTACTGAGTGAAAGTTTTTTTAAAGATTATAAATTCCCTATTGCCAGCCTGTGTAATTTTTTCGAATATCCTCTAATAGACTTTTAAAGATAGTTTCCATCACTACATGCGTACTCTGGCGTATGGCAGATTTCTGGGCAAATGCGCCGCCGGCAAAAACCCTTCCATATCCTGAAGGGCCGTCTGCATGATATGTCTTATTAAATACCTCCTTACCCGATGAGTTTTCTATAGTAAAAGTTAAATCACAGTGGGCTGCCTGGCCGGCCATATTATAATTTATATTTGTTACTTTTATCAAGATATCATGTATTTGTTTTACAGGTAAGGCTTCGGTTTCATTAAATTCTTTGAACCCATTTTTAAGATACGCATCAGCATACCTCTGAACAGCACCCCCCACAGGGACATCCCACCTGTTAGCGATACCAGCGCCAGCTGATCTTCCGGACCATATTTTACTTTTCATAGCGTTATCCATGTAGAAAACTGCTTTTAACGGAATAGTTGTTTCATATTTCTCAGTATCGGGAGATTTAAACTCCACATAATGGGCACATCCTATAAAAAGAACCGCACATACGAGAAATATCAAATTAAATTTCTTCATATCGTCTCCCCTTTCTTTTAAATTAATCTGAGTATTTGATGCTGGAAATATTCCTTTTGCTCCAAAACGAAATTTTTACCCATAGGAACAACGGTTCTATTTTTCATACAGTATCTATTACCTCAACCTGCAATGCATTACAGATAGCTCGCTCATGGGCGAGCTGCTTCGTGTATATTACTAAATCGGGGTTGGGTTATATCTGCACTATTTCGGATATACCATATTTAGGAGATATAAGGGAATACGGCCTAAGTATCATGCAGGCTGTAATATTGTCAAGTAAAAACTATTTGTAAAACTATTTATAAAATGGTGTTTATAAAATGGTTGACAATACCATTTGCATGACTTAGACTTTTATTCCGATAATCAAGAAATTGAGCACAGAAAAAGGAGATCAGACCTTAATGACCCAAGACCTAATTATACTCATAATCTCTCTCATTGTCATTGTAATCGCAGCCGAGATATTCACCAATGCCATAGAATCCCTCGGCAGCAAGCTGAAGTTTTCAGAAGGCGTTACAGGGAGCATATTTGCGGCAGTTGGCACTGCCCTGCCTGAAACAATGGTGCCTCTGGTTGCGATATTTGCCGGCAACTCTGCAAAGGTAAGCGAGGAGGTTGGCGTTGGAGCCATACTGGGCGCGCCCTTCATGCTCTCAACAATTGCCATGTTTCTTGTGGGCGGCGCTGCATGGGTATTCAGGCACAAAAGAAAAAAGGTGACAATACATCCTGAACATTCTGGATTAAAACGAGACCTTGAGTTTTTTCTCTTTGTTTTTTCTCTGGCATTTCTTGTGGCATTTACGCCTCCAACATGGAGGCTCCTGCGCATATTTGTGGCAATAATGCTTGTGCTTTCATATTTTTATTATGTGCTGGAAACTATAAAAGCAAGCAAGGCGCTTGTAAAAGACGGTCATGCTACAGAAGAAAGCAAAAACCTTTATTTATCCGCCATATTTAAAGACCATATGTTTTTTGTTGTTGTTCAGCTTTTAATTGGCCTTGGCCTTATTATAGCCGGCGCAAAGGGATTTGTAGTTGGCGTTGAACATCTTGCAGAAATTCTTCATGTCCCGGTTATTGCCCTTTCCCTTTTAATTGTCCCTATTGCAACCGAGCTCCCTGAAAAGGTAAACAGCATTGCATGGATAAGGCAGGGAAAGGACACACTTGCAGTGGGAAACATTACCGGCGCAATGGTTTTTCAGGGAAGCCTTCTTCCTGCAATAGGCATATTCCTTACGCCGTGGACAACAAATCTTACCGTTACTGCAAGCAGTGTAGTTACTCTTTTGGCCGGCGCATGGCTGTATCTCCTTGTCGCAAAGAAGATAAAAATGACGCCCCCGTTACTGATTGTCAACGGCATTTTATATAGCCTGTTTGTAATCATTGTTTTGATAAGCCTGTAAATATAGTCTCCAGCTTTCCACTTTACTTTTAAGCAATAAAACCTTATAGTTAGTATCGTTTTTAAACTCCTTTAGAATACACTATTACACTTTATACAGGCCAATGAAAAAGAGCGAGATCTTTCTAAAATTTATCATTATTGAAAAATTTGTTTTAGGAGTGATAACAGTACTCTTGTCCTTTGGTGTGCTGAGCCTTATAAACAAGGATATGGAGGAGTTTGCAGATAAGCTTGTCACCTTCTTTAACCTTGATATGGGCAACTATTATATAGAGGCTTTGATAACCAGGATAGGGATGATTGAGAACGGGACCATTATAGGAGTATCAATCGGCATGATATCGTATGCAACCCTGAACCTTATAGAATCTTACGGCCTGCACAAGAGAAGGCGGTGGGCTGAATGGCTCACGGTAATTGCCACTGCGCTGCTTATACCGTTTGAGGTATATGAGATTATTCAGGCTCAAACCTTAATCCGCATAGGGGTATTAATATTTAATGTTGCAATTGTATACTATCTTGCAAAGCATAAAGAGTTGTTTAAGGGGCGAAAAAATCGGTGAGAAGAGGTTGAGTTACAGTGAGACCAGCAGTAGATATAAATACTATTAAATTTGATGAAAAAGGCCTTGTCCCTGCAATTGCACAGGATTACGCAACAGGTGAAGTTTTAATGATGGCATATATGAATAGAGAGGCGATAGAGAAGACTTTATCAACCGGCAAGGCGCATTATTTCAGTCGTTCAAGGAATACATTGTGGTTGAAAGGAGAGACCTCTAAAAATTTTCAGGAGTTAAAGGCCATTTATTATGATTGCGATGAGGATACAATCCTTTTAAAGATTAATCAGCTTGGTGTTGCTTGCCACACAGGGAAAAGAAGCTGTTTTTTCAGAAGGCTGGATAAAGGTGAGCAGGAGCCGGCAGGCTTGGCGATTTTGGCAGAACTTTTTAAAATAATTGAGCAGAGGAAAAAGGCCTCGGCAGAGAAGTCGTATGTTGCGTCTTTGTATGCAAAGGGCATTGATAAGATTTTAGAAAAAGTAGAAGAGGAATCCGGCGAGCTTGTTGAAGCTGCAAAGGACGGAAAGAAAAAAGAAATTATTCATGAGATGGCAGACCTCTGGTTTCATACCCTTGTCTTGCTTGGACAAAAGGATATATCCTTACAGGAGATATTGAACGAATTACAAAGAAGGTCTGGCATGTCAGGTATAGAGGAAAAGGCGGCGAGAAAAAAGCGACCATGACGATGGCGAAAAAAGCAAAACGTAAATATAGCGTTCAAACTCAAAATCGTGGAGTCAGTGTGTTTTATGAAAAGCCGCCGGCTTACCTTGTTGAGACCCCAAGAAAACAACGCGCTTCAACGGTAGCTGTATCACGAAAATATGCGGTGGCATTTGTCAGCGACGCGAAAAGCATAGCAACTGGCTGGTTAAAAACTTTCAATTTGGAAAACGCTGTCGCTTTTGGTTTGCCGGAAGTGGATGACCGCTATCATATCTGGCGTGTTCCATTGCTGAGGTCGGGAACAAAGGAAAGAATAGGGGAGATTGTCATCGATGCTTACAGCTCTTTAGTTTCTGCTGATGCTACAACTGCGCCGGATGTGCTGGAAGCCCGCTTGCTTGGACGGAACGCAACAGAAAAATTTGCGCGGAACGAAAAAGGCAAAGCCCATCAAATGCCGATTTCATTTGTTCGAAACACAGTGATTCTTGGCGACAGCGAACAGGCTTTGTTGAAGATGCCATCTCAATCGGTGGATTTGGTTTTCACGTCACCGCCTTATTATAATGCCCGTCCCGAATACGAGGATTATCTTTCCTACGAAAGTTATCTCCTGAAAATGCGTCGGGTTATTCACAACTGCCACCGTGTTTTGAGCGAGGGCCGTTCTTTTGTGATGAATGTGTCGCCTGTCCTGATTCGCAGAGCTAACCGCAATGAAGCATCTAAACGCATTGCTGTCCCTTTTGATATGCACAAAATTTTTATCGAAGAAGGGTTTGATTTCATTGACGATATTCATTGGGTAAAGCCTGAAGGGGCCGGCTGGGCAACGGGACGAGGACGCCGTTTTGCCGCAGACCGTCAACCGCTCCAATATAAAGCTGTGTGAGGTCGGATGTCAATAGTGGACACCAATTGGCTCATGCCGCAATCCTCGTTTGATAAAACTTTTTCTCATAAGCAACAGGGGATAAACGGCTTTTTTGTTGAAAGGTCAGGCATATTCCGGCCAAGAGAATATTGGATTAGGTTTAGAGTCAACATTAAGCGGAAATATCTTAATCAATATTTCTAACTCAAATATCCTTTATCAATATCTCCTATCGTTACCCGATAGGAGATTAGCACTTCTGAACGAATCCGCTGTGAAACGAGTTGGGATGCCAAGTAGGTTGGTGCCTGAAAAAGAAAATGAAAGGTTAAGGGAGGCATTTTCTGCAGAAGCAGCACAGAAGGAAAAGCTTAGAAATGATGCGTACGAAAAGGTCGGCAAATATAACTTTGCCGTGTCAAAACAAGAATCACTTGAACCAAACCAACAACTATCATACGCGGTTCTTCTTCCAGTCTATGATTGGCACGCGATAGAATCTATTATAAACCTTAACACAGGTGAAAAATCTCATCTGGATATTAGTAAACTAGCAGTTTGTTGAAAAACTCAACAAACGCTGATTACACGGATAAAAGATTAGATTTCACAGATTAAAACCCATTGAAATATCTGTGTAATCGTTTTTCCTAATCTGTGTAATCAAGGCTGTTGATG
>Ga0154340_1095_pt1 | contig 12524 bp, 8 predicted proteins | sample RifGroA2_FD_115868 | JGI IMG/M metagenome (GOLD analysis project Ga0154340, IMG submission 115868) | Deltaproteobacteria bacterium GWA2_43_19 | reverse complement strand
CAAGGGCATCTGTAATATAGTCTATTGCCGCAACATCCTCTGCATATATAAATGCGCTGCTCGCCTTCCTGCGGATTGCCGCATCAGGGTCTTTTAAATATAAAGCCACTGCTTCAATACCTCTTCTGTCGCCTTGCTGAACCAGTGATTTAAATATAGTTCCGAGCATCATGTCTGCATCCTCGTCCTTCAGAATCTCTATCAATGCCTGAACTGCCCTCTGGTCTTTTATTTTACCAAGCGCCTTTGCCGCCCTTTCCCTTATCTCCCACTGATAATCGCCTGACAACTCTCCTAAAACTACCGGAAAGCCGGCAGTAGAATTCATAGATTGAATAAGAGGCTCCACTGCAAGCGAATCCCCAATATCTGATAGGGCCTGAATAGCGCACATCCTTACCAATCCATCTTCATCTTTCAAAAGCTGAATAAGATGAGTGGTAGACTCTCTCTCGCCTATTTTACCCAGGGCCGAAGCCGCATCGCATATTACATCCGGGTCAGGATATTTTAAATACCCCACGAGGTGTTTTACCGCATCCTTTGCCTTTAACTTACCCAAGGACCTTGCAGCGCAACATAGGGTACGCTCATCGTCATTTCTCATGGCCGTGATAACAGCCTCCACTACAATTTTCATATAACTTAATCTCTGCACATCATCAGATGTATCAGTACTATCATCTGTGTATTCAATTACAGCGGATCTCTTCATTATTTATCCTCGCATTAAAAAGTGGGCAGGATTTTTAAACCCTGCCCACTCTCTTCGTTCCAACCTTCAAAGAAAGTCTATTAGACTATATCTCTTCGGGCGAAGGTCATCGTGCGGAAGTCGTGTTTGTAAGGCGATTCGCCTATCTTCTTAACCTTACCCACTCCCACTTTATACCTGTACTGACCTGTCAATGGATCCACAATCCTTGATGCTAACGAATTTGCCGGCTGTGTGGGGTGCAGGAAATACATGAATGCAACCCCCTTTTTCACTGCAGGCTGGACCATCGCTACCGCTGTAATACTCGCACTCGTGAGCTTGATATGACCTTGTTTCATCAACTCGCCGAATTTTGTATCCAGGGCATTCGTCCCCATATTGGAATCCTTCCAGACCGCAACCTTGTTGTTATATACAAGCACCATATCACCGCTCTCTATCCCCCTGGTTTTTGCATCATCAGGATGAAGCTCTATAAACTGCTCTGGGAATCTCTGGGTGATATAGGGTCTCCTTTCAACATCATCAAAACCTGATTGCCAGATTTCGTTGACCCTTCCGTTTGTTACCCACAGCTCATCATCTTTTGGTTTTACAAACTCATGGAAGTCGGAATAGAGGTCCCATGGACTCTTGAGCCAGTTTGCCTTTCCTGACTGGGTATTGAAGGCTGTCAGATTCTTGGGGTCAACATATCGGGCGCCGAAGTGGTTTTCAGGCAGCTTCCATTCAGAATCCTGAAGCCTTGCCACACCGATTACCTTATAACCATCTGCACGGAGGTCCTTTGAATCCCGCATATTCTTTGGCATGGTGTATTCTGCGCCGGGCCTATCATAATTGTAATTCTCATCAACAACAACAGCAGGGGTCTGAAACCCTGTTGTCCCGAACTTGCGGAGGAGGTCATGGAACTTCATTCCATTCTTTTTCGCCACCCATGCAAGGGCATCGTAGTTATTGTCCTGCCTTCCCCGGCTGAATCTTGCCCCCTCTGTAATAACATCGTTTGAATCCTTCCAGTCATAACCTTCAAAGCCCATCTTCTTTGCCCACTGCGCTATAATCCACCAATCAGGCTTTGCCTCCCCAGGCGGGTCATAGAACTTTGAATAGAGCCTGAGCCTTCTCTCACCATTGGCACGGGTAAAGTCTGCCTCTCCCCATGTTGCAACAGGAAGGACTATGTCTGCATACTTGGCGCCCATCGGGTCTCTCAGATATATCTCCTGATTAACCACCACCATGCCGCCGCTATCTACCCTCTTTTTAAGGGTCTCTATGATATCTTCTTTTATCAGGCTCATCACCTGATGGGGGTTTGCTCTTGTCAGGCGGTTAAATGTATCCATATGTGACTGGGAGCCACTCATGGCAGACACCCATGTTGTCCCGACAACCCAGGCAAACCGGACATGACCCGATTCCACCCACCTGTCCAGATCCATGGTCAATCTTCTACGGCCGCCGAACTTATCAGGGGACTTGTTCCCGGGATAATTTCCTCCGCCGAGTGCCCCCCTCTGATGTCCGCCAAACCTTCCAAGCATCCTTCCCGGCCTGTTGCCGCAGCCTGTTAAAAGGGCGAGTGAGCCGAGGGATGCAGTATTCAGGTAGTTGTTTGACCAGTAGTTCCCTTTTTCATAGCCAAAGGATACCTTCTTTTTGCCGTCTGAATTTGCAAGCATCTCCGCAGCCTTCATAATCTTTTCCACAGAAACACCTGTAATCTCCGACGCCTTATTTATTTCAAATTCCTTTTCTCCAAGAACCCATTTTTTAAAGTCTTCAAATCCCTTTGCCTCAAGCTTTCCCCATGTGGTTATCCACTGCCAATGGGTATTTCTTGTGCCTCTGCCAAAGCCGGACTCTGTCTCCCATAACTCGCCCATAAAATTGGATGTCCACTTTTTGATGAAATCCATATCCTGCCAGTTCTTTTCCAAAAGGATTCTTGCAATGGCATTATAGAGCACTGAATCGGTTCCTGGATAGACATCAAGGAACAATCCGCCATTCGCCTCGGCAAAGGCAGCGCCTCCTGTCTTTCTCGGAAGAACCATTATGACCTTCATACCGCCTCTGATAGCCGGCATAATCCACTCATTCCATTGTATGGTCTTTGTCTCAAATGGGTCAGTGCCTGAGATAAAAAGCACATCTGCATTAGCCCTGTCCCAATAGCCCGGACCAAAGGTCTGGAAGCCTGCGAAAGCAACACCCGCCGACTCCTCGCCGATATTTGGGGCATCGTGCCATGCAAAGGCAGGGGTATTGATGTCTTTCAGGGCAAAACGTGTTATCGCATAGATATTTTCCATATACTGGTAGCTGTTGGTCTTGCATGCCCAGGCATTCTCGCTGTGGTTCTTAATTACATATTTAGATACCTCAGCGCATATATCCAGGGCAAAGTCCCAGGTCACAGGCATCAGGGTGTCAAATATCCTGACCAACGGCCTTTGTAGTCTGTCCCTTGTAGGTTTGCTCGGATTATAGACCTTCTGAGCAATACATCCCCCCCTTATACTGTGGTCACCGCCAAGGTTAACCGCCTCTGTATCCTCATCAGGGACAACAATAACATGATATGGTCTTCCATTTGCTGTTACAATATTATGTTGGTTTGGACTTACCCACCTTCCGAGCGGCCCTACCGGGAAATCCTTTTGAAATGCATTTTCCTTTGCCTTTGTTCCCCCTTCTTTACCCAGAGGCCAGCGATAGACCTTGTAACCGCAGGCTACGATACAGTAATCGCAGCAGGTGGTAAAGACCTCTGCATCCGGCGGTGGGAGAGGAACCTTATCTTCAGGCAGATAATATGGTGTTGACATAAGATTTTAACCTCCTTTGTTAGATGATTACACAGATTTAAGAAATGCGATTACACAGATTTTTAAATCGGTGTAATCTGTGTTTACACATTGCTATTCCTTCCATGTACCAATCCTATAACGGCGGTTGCATATATATCATTGCCCTCCACCTCAAGCTGAATCTGCGGAAGGCTCTCGGTTGCATGGCCGCTGATAATCATGCCGTGCCTGGTCAGGTCAAATGTGCTCTGATGGAACGGGCACTGTCCCAATATCTTATATTCCGCCTTATAGGCCTGCGCCAGGGGCCCGCCCATGTGTGTGCATACAGGATTAAATGCCACTACATCCTTATTGGGCCCTATACCGCCACCCGCAGGCACGCCAAGTTTCACCAGCATATTCTTGATATCCTTTGACGGATATGCAAAGGTTACAGGCATGTCCTGTTTTAAGTCGCTCAGTTTGCCTATCTTTTGTCTCGGATATTTTGAAACAACTGCCTCAACCTTTTTTGCCCCAAACCCCGGTATCCCGGAGAGAAGGATAGTCGCAGTTGCTGCTGCTGCCCCGCTCATAAAAAGGAACTGACGGCGAGTTGTCAGGCAATTGGTTAGACATTCACTATCTTTATTTTCATTATTATTAACCATTAAATTTCACCTCCCTTATGAGTTGGGAGTTACGGAGTTGGGGAGTTGTGGAGTTAAAAACTTCTGAACTCCTAAACTCTTTAACTCCTAAACTCCTAAATTATTTCTTGGGCTGCCAATCAGCCATAGGCGCATAGTCAGGCACCTTTGGAACAGGCAGTCTGATTTCTTCGCCGCTCAGGGTAAGCAGGAATTCTTTAAGGGACTCCTTCTCTTCCTTTGTAAGATTAAGTGGTTTTATTATCTTTGTCTTGTTTCCCCACCTATCTACACCGTCGGCCTTATCATAGAAGTCTATTACCTCTTCAAGTGTAAAGAGTGTTCCATTGTGCATATAAGGTGCGGTATATTTCAGGTATCTTAAAGGCGCTGTCCTGAACTTGCCCCTGTCTTCAAGTCTCTTTTGCTTGAAATAGATACCCGGGTCAGACTTGTGTGTCCTATAGATTTCTTCTGCAGAACCCTTGGCATAGTGTTGAAACCTAAAGGTTACCTGCTGGATGCCGTTCTCCTCAAACTCAGGTGGGTCCGCAACACCGATGTCATAGAACTTTTCGTCAGTAAATATTGGGCCGTTGTGGCATTCTATGCAGTTTGCCTTTCCCTCAAACAATGACTTTCCTTTCTTTGCCTTTTCAGAGACGGCATTTTTGTCGCCCTTCATAAATTTGTCAAAGGGGGTATTCGGCTGGGAAAGCCATCTCTCAAAAGCAGCCATGGCTCCGTAGGCATCCTCTATATTTGGCCATTCTGTTCCATAGACCTCTTTAAATCTCTTTACATATTCCGGAGTAAACCGTAAACGTGCTTCCATCATATCCCTTGAGCCATTTCCTGCTACAGCGCCCTCTGCTGCTGCAGGCGCCTGCGCCTCAAGGCTTGTTGTGCCGCCCTCCCAGAAGATTTTATTCAGATACCCTGAATTTAGTGCTGTCTGGGAATTTCTCCAGTGCACAGTCCCTGGATAGCCCCTGCTGATTGGGTCCGAAAAACCCCATCCCATCTTCGGGTCGTGGCAGTCGCTGCATGCTATACCTCCATCGCCTGATATCTTAGGGTCAAAGAAAAGCAAATATCCCAATTCCTGTTTCGCGTCCATCTTTGACGGATATACGTTTGTGCCTGAAGGATTATCAGTGGGTATAGGGGGATGGTCAGGTAAAGGAGCCAAAGGCGGATCCATATCAGGGTCGCCTGCTGCCAGAGCAATGCCACCTATAGCAATAAACATTACAGTTGCTAAAAGAATTAAATATTTTGGTTTTATATTTTGCATTGTCATCAATTCTTCACCTCCCTCCAGTTTGGAAGCGGCTGATATTCAACCTTGACACCCTTTGGCATGTCAAAACGAATCTCGTCTCCGCTCAAACTCAATAAAAATTCCTTAATGGCATCTTTTTCAGCGCTGGTAAGGTTCAATGGTTTTAACGCAACGTCTTTTAACCCAGGACGGTCTTCACCTCCGCCTTGATTGTAAAATTCTATGACCTCATCCAACGTTGTAAATATGCCATTGTGCATATATGGCCCTGTATATTTGAGTTCTCTCAATGTCGGTGTTATAAACTTACCGACATCACCTCTATCCTTTGATATCGTGTAATAACCCACATCCCTCCTCCAGCTCATCCTGTTGTCAACACCCATGAACATCATGTATGCAACATAGGTAAAATGCCTCTGCGGGTCTTTAAAGACCTCAGGGTTTTCAGGAACGCCTGTATTATGGGGTTTGCCATCTGAAAAATACGGGCTATTGTGACACTGTATGCACCCCGCCTTTCCCTTGAAGAGTGCCATCCCTTCTTTTGCCTTACCTGATAGAGCCCCTTTATCAAACGGGACATTCTTGGATGTAAGGGTCTCAAGGAACTGGATGAGCGCATTCCTTGCAACATAATGGGTCATCTCGCCTTTCTGCGATGTTCCCATATTCTTGTCTCCATATGCCTCTTTTGTAAGAGCTACGATCTTTGGGTCTTGTTTAAGCCTCTCCTGCATAAGCTGCATATCCATGTTCATATTCATAGAATCTGTAATCATGTCTCTAAGCATGTCATCTAAATCCATCAGCCTTCCATCCCAGCCAAACCCGCCCTTTTTATAAACAATATTCAGCATGGTTGGCGCATTCCGCCAGTGCTTTGAGCCGGGATATGCCTCAGAAAGAGGCATCTTTGTTGTAAATCCATTTTCCGAGTTATGGCATGTAGCGCAGCTTACACCTGCATCTCCTGAAAGTCTCGCGTCAAAAAACAGAGCCTTGCCCAGTTCTACTGCCTTTGGATTCGGCGCCTTCCTTTCAGGCAATGGTCCTATATCCGGATAATCTGCTGCATGGACTACAGTAAACAGTGAGCAGTGAACAGTGAACAGCAACAACAAAGAAACAAAAACCTTTTTCATAAAACTGCACCTCCTGCTTTCGCTGATTGCACAGATTTTAGAATATAATTACGCAGATTATTTAATCTGTGTAATCTGCCTTTACAATCCGTGTAATCACCTTTATTTTGAAAATTCAAAATTCGCATCAGCCGCAACTTTAGCAGAAACAGTTACCTTCGTCTCCTTAAGCCCGAATCTGGGATGCCATGCCTTAACAGTATATGTCCCCGGCGGCACATCCTTAATCATGAAGGAGCCGTCTTCGCCCACTACCTCTGCATACGGATGTTCCGGCGCCATCATAAAACCGAACATAAAATTATGCGCCTCACAATTCATGGCAATATAGTGTGCACGTCTCGGTTTAAGCTCTTTTTCAATGTCTCCTGGATCAGGCTGCCCGAAGTTAAAGATAACCTTTTTGACAGAGCTTCCGCTCTCAACGCCTATCATTTCTCTGGTATTTATATTGTGGAGCACACCATTATCACTGTTTCGTATGGTGATATTGCCGGGCCTCATCACCTGCGCCCATGGACGAAAACGGCAACCCTTTTGCTCTATCAGATACTTGCCTCCTTCCGGAGCGGGCCATGCCTTGCCCTCTGTGATGCCGTCAATAAAAACAAATGCGCCCCGCAAGGCGCTGCCCTTTACATCAACCCAGATAACTTCTCTGAAACCTGTGCCACAGACATCAGTGTTTTTGGTAATGGTAATATTTTCTACAGCATCATCCGGCAATGGGCCTTTAAATGAAACCTTCCCCTTAATACTACCTCCATTACTGACAGCAGCTTCTTTATACGCTGCATAACCCATCATTGGAGTAAACAGCATAAATAACAGCAATGCCGCAAAAATTACCAAAAAACCATTCCTCTTCATAAAAAGATTACCTCCTTTGGGATTTAAATTTGTTATTAACAGTTTGTTGAAAAACTCAACAAACTCTGATTACACGGATAAAAGATTAGATTTCACAGATTAAAACCCATTGAAATATGTGTAATCATTTTTCCTAATCTGTGTAATCAAGGCTGTTGATGCTTTTTTCAACAGCCTGTTAAGATAAAAAATAAACCGGGAAGGAATTGCCTGCTTTGAATCATTAGAGATTCCAATCACCTCCTTTCACGGCCCCTGATAAAAATATTTTAATGCAACATACATGCCAACAGATTCAATACACATAGAAGCAAGAAAGTTAATAGCCCTTTATTTTCCTTTGTCCCGCATTTGACCCAGCCTTTACGCTGGTTAAAAGGCAGTGCTCATGGCAGACTATGGCAGTTGATTTATATGATTTAGAGGCAAATTATGTTTTTGATGGCGCTGCATTGGGGGCGATGGATAAGTTGAGGGGTGGTAATTTTCTTATCAGGCTGGTAATAAACTTACCACCACGGTTAGCCCAAAATCCGATTTAGGATTTTGGGGAAACTGACAAGACGCCTGAAAGACAAGGCCGCAGGCGATTTTGCGACGCAGCCATACTATTACCCGTATGGTGAGGAGCAAAATCGCTGAGAACGCAGTATTTCGGGATGTATTGTCAGTTTAAATCCCGATTTAATTTTCTAAATCGGGATTTGGGGTTAGCATGACCATTGACCTAATCCGCACATGGTGGACAATAGAGATTACTATGTTCCTGGGTTCCTGGAAGGAAAGACGACGTGTGCTTTTTTATTTGGATGATAAAAAAGATATATGATACTTTCTGATTTTTTGCCTCAATGTCAGCCTGGATATACCCAAAACCTCAGATGTCTTTGAAATATTGTAGTTAAACATAGAGAGTATATTTGAGATATGTTTTCTCTCTGTTTCTTCTATGGAAAGGGAAGTCGGCTCGGAAGCCCTGTTCTCAATGAAATTGTTAAGTTCAGTGGGCAAGTGTTCCAGAGATATCAAATCAGAATTAGTCAGGATGCATGCCCTTTCTATGATATTTTTTAATTCCCTGACATTTCCAGGCCACTGGTAATTTATAAGGCTTGATTTTGCACTCTCCGATAGTCCCTGAATATCTTTCCCCATTGTCTTGTTGTTCATGGCGATAAAATGCCCTGCAAGCGGGATTATATCCTCTTTTCTTTTCCTCAATGGCGGGAGGTTTATAACAACCACCTTCAGCCGGTAGTAGAGGTCTTCTCTAAACCTCTTTTCTTTAACCATATCTTCAAGATTTCTATTGGTAGCTGCTATAACACGGACATCAACTGTTATATCACGGCCTCCCCCGACTTTACGAAAGGTATAACTTTCAAGAACCTGCAAAAACTTTGGCTGGAGTTTGATGTCCATATCTCCGATTTCGTCCAGAAATATGGTACCGCCATCCGCAATCTCAAACAACCCCTTTTGGCTGTATTTTGCATCTGTAAATGCCCCCTTTTCGTGACCGAACATCTCGCTCTCAAGGAGATTATCAGGTATTGCGCTGCAATTAAGTTTTATAAATGGTTTATCTCTTCTTTCGCTTCCGCAGTGAATGGCGTTGGCAACCAATTCCTTTCCTGTGCCTGTCTCTCCGTATATCAGCACGGATGTCCTGGGCGTACCTGCTACCGTAGAAATGAGTTTCTGCACCTGCTTGAATTCAGGGCTTGAGCTTACAATCTCAAATGAACATTCATTCCTTTTTTCGTAACGGAAACGTTCTACTTCAGACCTTAAGTTCCTTGTTTCAACTGCCTTCCCTATAAGCAGTTTTAGTTCTTCCAGTTCAAAAGGCTTATTTATATAATCGTAAGCCCCGCATTTCATAGCCGAAACCGCGGTCTTGATCTCAGGATAGGCGGTCATAACTATAACTGTTACATCTTCATCCAAGGCCCGCACCTTCTTCAGGATTTCCAACCCATTGCCATCCGGAAGTTTAAGGTCCAGCAGGACAATATCTATTTTATGTTTCTTGATAATAGCCAACGCCTCATTACCCCTCTCGCTGGAAAACACCTTAAACCCGTTACGCACAAATACCTCTGACAGGGTTTTCCTGATAACATCATCGTCTTCTACAATCAAAAGTGTATGGCTCATAACATTCTTTTTCATGCAACACCTGTGCCATAAAAGAATAGTTAGGAGTTAAGGAGTCAATACAAATACAGTTTAGGAGTAAAAGCTAACTCCTCAACTCTTAAACTCCTCAACTCTCAACTCATTATTCACCACTGGCAGGATGACATCAAAGGTAGTGCCTCTGCCAACCTCGCTCATTACCTTTATATCACCGTTATTTTCCTTTATAATCCTGTGCACAATAGAGAGGCCGAGGCCTGTGCCATTCTGTTTTGTCGTGAAGAATGGGTCGAATATCTTTACAATAATTTCCTGTGGTATGCCATGACCAGTATCTGAGACAGAAACCTTTATACCCCTCCCGTATAGTCTCGTTATGGATACAGCTATTTTACCGCCACCCTGTATAGCCTGTATCGCATTCAAAAATAGATTCATAAATACTTGTTTAAGCTGGTCTGAGTCAATAACCACTTCAGGGATATCCTTGGCCACCGTATAATCAATTCTTATATCGTGTTTTTGGGCTTCGTTTCTTATAAGGAATATAACATCCTTAAGCACCTGATCCACCCTGCACTTTGCAGACTGAGTCGTCCCAGTATGAGCAAATGCAGAAAAGGTCTTTAAAAACAGGGTTAATCTGTCAACCTCTCTTAATATTCTCTTCATATATTTCTTCTGTTCCCCCATGAACGGCATTTCCTCATCCATAGCCTGAATCACGGTTTTTATAGCAGCCAGCGGATTTCCTATCTCATGGGCTACCCCAGCGGATAATTCTCCAAGAGATACGAGTTTATCAGCATGAAATAGCTGCCTTTCCATGGTCATCCTTTCTTCTATAAGCCTTTGCCTCTCGGTAATATCCCTTATGACCATCATGGAGCCGAACTTTTCTCCTTTATAGTTTATAACAGCCATACTTACCTCAAGGGTTCTTGAATCTATACTGGCTGTAAATGTTTGAGGTATGCCGGCGCTTTCTCGGCTGGTGTACTGCCTCACTTTTTCAAGGTCTTTGTGACAACTAAAGATGTCTTTTCCCATCATCCCGGCGCCTTTTACGCCGAGTATTGATTCTGCCGCAGGATTTAGGATGATGATTCTATCCCCTTCATCAGCCACGATTATCCCGTCAGTTGCACACATCAGGACATTTTCAAGCTTGTTTTTCTCTACCTCCAGTTCTCTGGTCCGCTTTGTTACCTCCTCCTGAAGAAACTCATTCCAGTTCATAGTTCTTGCTCTATAATCCCTGAGTCTCAAAGTCATCTTGTTGAAATGCGCAGCAAGTTCCTCAATCTCATCACCGGTACGAATATTTAGTGTGTGTTCAAAATCCCCGCTCGCAATCCACTCAACACCTTTGTGGAGTTCAAGAATTGGCTTGGTAACCCGCCGTGCCATCAATATTCCGACAATAATAGCAGCAAATAAGGTGAAGAAACCAATTATTAAAAACACTACTTCCATGCGGAAAACAGGGGCGAATATAGCCTTTTTTGGATATGAGATAGCGAGAACCCAAAACTCTTTTGATATGTTGTCACCCGTAAAGATCGGGATATAGGAGGCAATCTCTGTTTTATTTCTGATAGTCCCTGGTTTACCTGACAGTATTTGATTAACTATGTCAATAGAATAATCCTTGCTCAGACCCTTTGTTGAGCCTAAACCAAAATATTTACTATCACTCTCCTGGCTGTTTAAATGCGATAGATAGAACCCGTCTTTATTCACAAGGAATGTAGTTCCACCCTTTGCAATATTCAGACTCTGCATTTGCTGAATCAAATAACTCGCGTAAAGATTTATTATGACTATCCCCTTTTTGCTTCCGGGACTGTCAAAAACAGGGGTAGCAACTCTTACAACCGGTTTATGAGGGAGTTCTATCTCACCCCTTTCTACATTAAGGTCCATAGGAGAGACATAAGATTGGTCATTAGGATATTTCATGGCCTCGGTAAAATAATATCTGTCGCCTTTATTTTGTAATTTATCAGATGACACCACTGTTGATTTATCCCCATCAGAATCCACCCTCACAACCTCATGCCCATTTTCATCAATATATCTTATCTGGTAATAATACGGCCGTGTCTGCGAGATAATAAGGGCTGCCCGTTCTAACCTCTCTCTGAGGCGCTGGAATTCCTTTGAATCCCTAACCTCTTTTGAACCCCCGATAGAGGCATTCGGGGGCAGGTCTACCATATCCCGCATGACAACAGTCTGACTCAAAAACAACACATCTCTATGGACGGTTTTTAAAAACTTTTCTATATCCTTGGCTTTGGATGACAGTTCATATTCGAGGTGGCGGAGTGTGGTGTCTTCAAGGGTGTAGGCAGAATAATATATGCCGTAAATACCCGCTATAGTGATCGGGAGGATAGCGAGGATAAAAAATATGGCAATGAGCTTTGCTTTTATGCGGGCTGGCTTAACAAATTTTTCCTTTATCTTTGAAAAATAACTCATAATACCCAAAGAAATCATTAACCATGTAGTATTGCAATAGTATAATTCTTGTTTTCCAAAACTGCAAATCTTCGTGAATCCCGCACCATGGCTTTATAGCCGTGGCCTCAAGGTCATGACCCTTCTGGCAACTGCACCATTACTCCCTGCCTTGACAGGCGGGGCTTCCTGTGGTGCGAGGTGAATATCTACCCCCACCCGAATCCCGATGCTTTTGGAAAAGATTGTGGCATGGGGGTTTACAGCAGAAGTTTCCCTTGCTTCAGGATAACCTTTTCTTCCTTTCCCTTTAAAAGTTTAACAGTAGGATTAAAGATTACAAAATCCTGATGAAACGGTGTCCTTACACTGCCGCCAAATGTAGAATTATCTCCGAATGCAATATGTATTGTGCCCAATATCTTTTCGGATTCAAGGATATTATCA
>Ga0154340_1022_pt1 | contig 14332 bp, 13 predicted proteins | sample RifGroA2_FD_115868 | JGI IMG/M metagenome (GOLD analysis project Ga0154340, IMG submission 115868) | Deltaproteobacteria bacterium GWA2_43_19 | reverse complement strand
CCTCCTTTTTATTCTAACAAGGAGGGTAGTGTAGCATCTCTAAATTAGGACATTTCTATTTTGGCTAAATAGGACATTATCATTTTGGCGTTTAAGATGTTATTTCAGCTCTTCCATATACTGCAAGTTAAACAAATCCTCTGAAATATGCTGATTTAACTCAATATCTTCATAACTTATAGAAATATTAGCCGATTCATTATTTATAGATATTGCAAATGGAAAAATAAGGTCGTTGACCTCTTTATAGGAATTCATTGAGGCGCGTATAGTATAAGCTTTTTCTGTTAAACCCGAGGCAGGTAAAGTTATCTCCTGTATAGTGCCTTCACGGTTTATCAGGATATTTTCAGTCTCTAATTTTATAAGACAAGGGGTAGAGAGCTGAGAGATAGAAGCAGCATTTCCATGCTGGCTTATGACTCCCAACTCTTGACTTATGTCTGCAGCAGGTAACCCTAAAAAATATTGAGGGAGTCTAAATGCATCTATGGGAGAGGGATAGTCCTTGTAGAATTTGTTTTCTTGAAATGAAAAAAGCGAGAGGCTTTTTCCATTATATGTTACCACAGCAATAGTCTGGTTAAACGGCCCTAAAACCTCCAGTCTGAACAGATTAGGCCTCTTGACAAGAACCACTGCCCTGCCAGATAATTCTTTGCCGTCTGCAAAATTCACAGCTACATGGGCAGTGCCTTTGAGTGTTTTTAAATCTTCAGACCTTCTTTGGATTAAGGCAATGATATCGGAATTGCAATTCCACAGCTCAGCACGCTCGGTTTTCAATACATCCGGGGTTGCTGCGCAGTTTGTAAAACAGAGAATACAGAAAGATAACAGTGAGAAATGAGAAATAGAAAAGACAAATTTTTTTATTTTTGGCTTCTGATTTATAATCTCTGTCCCCTTCTTATACCCCCACACTATTTTGAACGGCCTTTTTTAAGCCCCTTTTTGAGCCCCTCTAATTTCTCTTTTAATTTAGTGTTCTTTGCGTCAAGCTTGGATGCCTTTTCATAGATTTCAACGGCCTTATCTTTCAGCCCCTTTTTTGTATATGCGTCACCAAGGTGCTCAAGGACAAGAGGGTCGTCAGGCATATACTTTATGGCACGCTCAAGCTCTTTAACCGCCCTATCTATCTCGCCTAACTTATAATAAACCCATCCAAGGCTGTCTATGATATGGCCTGCTTCGGGTTTTATAGCGAGGGCCTTTTTTATAAGCTCTAATGCCTCATTCAAATTTATTCCCTTGTCAGCATAGGTATAGCCTAAATAATTCAAAGCGTTCGCATGTTCCGGGTTCAACTTTATGGCAACCCTCAGCTCTTCTATAGACTTTTCTTCCTGACCGGCATCATAATATAATGCGCCGATGGTGAAATGCAGTTCTGCATTATTAGGCTCAAGCTCTAAGGCCTTTTTAATTACACCAATAGCGTCGTCAAGGCGATTGGCCTCCTTGTAAACAGATGCCAATAATTTATAAAGTTCCGTATCCTTGCCTTTTACCTCTATAGCCTCTTTTATTGATTTTACCGCATCATCAATACGGCCTTGCCTTTGATATATAAAAGCCAGATGAATCTTTCCATCTGCAAAGACGTCGCTGTCAGTGGGTATCTTTTTAAACTCCTCTAATGCCTTATCTGCTTCGCCTTTTTCTTCATAGGTGGCAGCAAGATAATATCTGACTCTATGCGCCTTAGGGTCAATACTGAGGGCGAGGCTGAATTCCATGATGGCCTCATCATATTTTTTTTGTTCAAAATATATGAGGCCTACCTTTGTCACTGCATCCAGCCTTGTATTGGAGGTTTCCAACTGTTTAAACTCTGTAATGGCCTCATCCAATTTATTTTGCTGCAGCAAGAGCTGGCCAACCCTGTTTCTTAAGTTTGTATTATGCGGCTGTGATTTAAGCGCCTGTTGATATAAATTTATTGCCTTATCTATCTTCTTCTCAAATTCATAAACCATCCCAAGTTCTATGAGAACCATGTCTAATGCCGGGTTTATATCTAACGCCTTTTGGTAATAGTCTTCAGCCTCTTTATACTTACCCCTCTCAACCTCAATCCTCGCCAGATAGTAGTAACCCATAATTGACTCAGAATTTACGTCAACAAGCTTTTTAAATATCTCTATGGCAGCCTCGTAATTCTTTTGCTCTGTATATAATATCCCAAGAAATATATATGCCTTGGGGTTGTCCGGCTCCAGAGAGACTGCCTTTTTGTATGCCTCCATAGCATCATTATCCCGCTTAAGGGCAGCATAAACATTCCCGAGGAGTATATAGGCAGGCGCATAATCCTTTGAAATCCGCACAGCATCTTCCAGATTTTTTAAGGCCATCGAGCTGTCGCCTTTTTTTATATACAGGGTGGCTATATCTATATAAAAGGCCGGGGATTCCGGGTCCAGTTTAATGGCCTCTTTATACTCTTCTATAGCGCCGTCTGTATCACCCTTGCCGGCCAATAACTGGGCAAGAGAAAAATGATAATAGGCATCTCCTGCCTTAGAGGCAGCTACCATAGAAGGTTTTGTTGTTTCATTTGTCGGAGCTGCCCCTTGTTTAATTAATGTGCACGACACTATGCTTGACGTGATTGACATAAGAAATATATAAAAACCCGCTCTTTTAAAAATATGCATCTTTTCTCCTCCAAATGTTACTTCAGCAAGATAACATATACCTGTATAGAGAGTCAATTAACTCTTCTGTCCAATGTAAAGCCAAAATAGAAATGTCCGGTTTTGGTAATACAGGATACTTCCTCCAAGGGTGGTCTTTTGGAGGAATATACTTCTTTCTTATCTTAAAGGGTTTTTTGGGTTTTTCTTTAAGAGGTATTGAGTAAATCTCTTTGAACCCCAAAACCTTGTTGTTGTGCGTTATATGCATCTTGCCATTTATTCTTTCTTCTACAATGACATCCTTCGTGTTTGCAGGCTCTATTATTTGGTAAAGTTTTCTATTATGGGCAACGGTAAAATCATTTCTTAAGGTGCGCTTTGTTTTGACGCACAAAACCCCGTCAAGGTCAAAACCTTCTGCTAAAGGTCTGTGCAGGTCTTCTTTTTCAGCAGCCTCTATGCTGAAACGCTTATTATTACGCTTAAGGTATCCCTCTAAAAACAAGTTGGCCTCCCCGATGGTCTTTATCCCCTTAAGACGCATCTCCTTTATAAGCCTGTCCTGAAGCGTCCTGAACAGCCTCTCTATCCTGCCCTTTGCCTGAGGGCTATTTGCGCGTGTAAGGCTTCTACTCCAAACTCTCCCATTGCCCTCTCAAACTGGCTCAGGGGTTTTCTGTCAAGGAGGTCATCCTCTATTGTTGGCTTGGCATTTGATTTGTATGTAGTGTGCCTGTCAATGTATATGCTTCCAGGAAGCCCATAAAGCCCGATGTAACGCTTGAAACAGTCCATTGCAGGCATGGTTCCTTCATATTCATAAAACCTGCCGAATATCTTATTCGTAGCGTCGTCTATGCAACCCATGAGCACAATCTCAGGGCCTCTCCCTTCAAGCCAGTGGTGATGGCTTCCGTCTATCTGGAGCATCTCGCCATAATGCCCTTTGCGCTCACGCCACCGACGGTGTTTTTTATGTCTACGCCTTTTCTTTATGTCTCCTGTCTCTATAAGCCATGGTCTGATTGTCTCATCGCTTATCTTAAGAGCTTCTTCTTCAAAGAGTTTCTCTGACAGCAAGGTGGGACCGAATCCATTATACTTTTGTCTGTAGAGCTTTATTACCTTTTTTCTTATCTTCTCAGGGAGTCTGCGGTTTGACTCTTTGCCTCTGGATTTATGGGCTATGCCGGCATCTCCTTCCTCCCTTACTCTTCCTAAAAGTCTCCTTATCTGCCTGTCGCTTAAAGAAAGTATCTCCGCAGCTTCAATCTGCTTTATCCTCCCATCCAGCTCTTTACGGATTATGTGTAACCGCTTTAGCTCCTCCTGGGTCATCATGATAATGTCCTTTCCTGCCATCTCTATCCTCCTTTTTATTCTAACAAGGAGGGTAGTGTAGCATCTCTAAATTAGGACATTTCTATTTTGGCTAAATAGGACATTATCATTTTGGCGTTACATTAACTCTTCTGTCCCCCAAAAATCAAACGCTATTTTTGGGTCTGTCTCTGAGATTGACAAGTGATGGTGGGTGTTGTAAGTTTAGGGTGTTATACAGAGCGTCATAACTTCGCATACCTGTCCGCCTTGGTCTGCTTTGTTCTGACGCTCTGTATACTGTTCTATATGTCGTTGTGTATAGCATTATCTTACGGACTACAATTTATGTCCAAAACCATACCTAAAATCCTCATCTTTGATGCCATGTGGAATAAAACCCTTGCTGCAGTGCGGTCCCTGGGCAAAAGGGGATTTCATCTAATAGTCGGAGAAAAGACCCGGTTTGCTACCGCCCTTTTTTCAAGGTATTGCAGCCGAAGGGTTGTATATCCATCCCCTTTATCCACCCCTGATAAGTTTCTGGATTGGCTCTTACAGGAAGTTAAGGCAAATAACTATGATATGCTCCTTCCGACAGAGCTTGAGACACAACGGCTTATCTTGAAAAACAGGAAAGAGTTTGAAAAACACACAAGGATTCCATTTGCAGACCATGAACTCATATCCAATGTTCAGAATAAGGCATGGCTTATGAGATATGCCGAGGCACATGGTTATCCATGTCCAAAGACCTATTTTGTTAAAGATGTAGATTTTTTTAGCTATGATTTGTTGGAATATCCCGTTGTTATAAAACCGACGGAGAGCTCAGGCTCGCGAGGGCTTGCCTATGTTGACAGGCCCTTAGATTTTTTTAAAACCCTCAAAATAGTCGATAAAAAATACCCGTATCCGCTTATTCAAGAATATATACCAAACGGCGGGGCCTATGGAGTTGGCGCTCTTTTCAATTCCAATTCAGAGCCGAGGGCTGCTTTTGTCTATAAACGTTTAAGGGAATACCCTGTAACAGGCGGGCCAAGCACACTGAGGGAGAGCGTTAGAAATGATGAGATAAAAGAGATTGCGCTTAGCCTTCTCAAATCTCTGAAGTGGGTAGGAGTTGCCATGGTTGAGTTCAGGGTTGATCCCAGAGACAACAAGCCTAAACTTATGGAGATAAATCCGAGGTTCTGGGGATCTCTCCAGCTTGCAATATTATCAGGTGTAGATTTTCCGTATCTTCTTTATAGAATGGCAATGGATGGCGATGTAGAGCCTGTATGGGATTATAAGGTGGGTGTGCGCTGCAGATGGCTGATCCCCGGCGATATGCTGCACTTTCTCTCCAATCTTAAAAGACTGCAAATAACCTCAGATTTCTTTACAATGGCTAATGGCGATGATATTATATCCGCCTCTGACCCCATGCCTATAGTCGGGCGGGTTTCATCTCTTTTAACATTTCTGTTTGACAGAGACATGAGGCGGCTGATTTTTAGGTAGGGTAGAGGTCTATCGTATGAATATACTGCTCGCAAATCCCAGGAGTTCAAGCGCTTTTCAGGCCTTTGGTTTTGTGTTTCCTTCGCTCGGGCTTCTCTATGTAGCTGCCTCTGCAGAAAAAGAGGGCTACAGGATAAAGGTAGAGGATTTTAACATTTCTAAAAATAACCCGGCATCATTGGATGTCAGCGGATTTGATATTGTTGGCATCACATCTGATACAAGACGATTTCCGAGTGCAGTAGAAATAGCTCAGAGGGCAAAGGAAAAAGGTCGTTGTGTTGTGATGGGCGGCGTGCATCCGCCGTTTGTCGATGAAGAGATTTTAAAGGCTGGATATGCAGATTTTGTTGTAAAAGGAGAGGGTGAGATAACATTTCCTGCGCTCCTCAATGCTATAAAACTTAACAAAGACTTACAGCAAATTGATGGTATAAGCTTTCTTAAAGACGGAAAGATAATAAGAACAAAACCACGCGCATTGATAGAAAATTTAGACAGCCTCCCTTCACCTGCCAGACACCTTATAGATATTGAGGCATACAAGAGGGCGGGGTTTAGGTATGGCGGCAAGAGGCCGATTGCTGTTATATCCACAAGCAGAGGCTGCCCGTATACTTGCAGTTTTTGCCTCACTCCGGCAATATATGGAAGGGGTTGGAGGGCGAGAAGCGCCCATTCAATAATTGCGGAGATAGAAGAGCTTTACCATAAGTATAATTATCGCGCAATTGCATTCTGTGACGATAATTTTACGGTTTCACCAAAACGGGTGATAGAGGTCTCCAATCTTATTATGGAGAAGGGCCTTGATATATGGTGGTGGTGCCTGTCAAGCCCGAATATACTTTTGAAGAATGAGGATATGCTTAGCATAATGGCAAAGTCAGGGGCAAAGACTATTTACATAGGTGTGGAGAGCGCGAGCCCAGCTACCCTGAAAGAGTTCAATAAAAGCATGGAGGAAGATACTGCATATAAAGCTGTAAACCTTCTTAAAAAGAACGGCATACAGATATTTGCAAGCTACATCATTGGCGGACTGAATGATGACATAAAGGCAATACTCAGGACAATAAAACTGGCAAAACGATTAGACACAGAGGTAGCGCAGTTTAGCATACTGACACCGTATCCAGGCACAGGGCTTTATGAACAAATCAAACATATATTGCGGCACAAGGATTGGGGGAAATATGACGGGGTGCATCTCGTATTCAGGCATAAAAATATTTCTTATGTTTTTATGCAACTGCTCCTGATCTTGGCATACCTTAGTTTTTATGTGAGAGGGGTACGTGCTGTGAAGGGTTTTTTAAGTGTTTTTATAAAAAATACACCGATATTTAAAACAAGGCTTAAGAGGTGGCAAGTTGGGGTAGGAAAAGACTTTCCTGCATCTCAATAGCTACAGTTCCGGGGAGAGGGGAAAAGGAAATGGGTTATCACAGGAGGCTTTATGAAAAAACTCTTTAAGGTGTTTTTGACGGTTATTTTATCGGCGTTAATTTCACATACAGCAATGGCAGATTTTAAAAAGACCAAGATTGCTGTCCTGGATTTTCAGACGCAGGGCGAAAAGTTTGAGACAGATGACATGGGAAAGATAGTTGCAGAGTGGCTGATTACAGACCTTGTCAAGGAAGGTCGTTTTGATGTTATTGAAAGAAGGCTTTTGGAAAAGATACTTCAGGAACAGAAGCTTGGTGTATCCGGGGTAATAGATTCTGAAAGTATTGCAAAGCTGGGAAAGGTGCTTGGCGCAAAGATAGTGGTTACCGGTTCTGTCATGAAGCTTCGCCAGTTTATTGAAGTCAATGCCCGGCTTATCAATGTTGAGAATGCCTCTATCATCGCTGCAGAAAAGGTTAAAAGCGAAAGCGCCATGAAATTGGAAAGACTTGTTACAGAGATGGCTGAGAAGATTATAAGCGACTTTCCTCTGGAAGGTTATGTAGTAGAGCGGGCAGAAAATAATGCAGTCACCATAGACCTTGGCAGGCTTGCAGGTGCGAGGGGCGGGAAGAGGTTTATTGTTTTTAAGGAAGGCAAGGCAATAAAACATCCAAAGACAGGAGAGATACTTGATATAGAAAGAATAGAGGTTGGCGAAATAGAAATCAGAAGCGTAAAGGAGAAAACAGCAACTGGTGTTATCTTGCGGGAGGCCGCTGGCCAGAAGATTGAATATGGGAATATGGTCAGAAGCCTGACAGAGGCAACGACTATTTCCGAGCCGTATTGGCCGGAAGAAAAAACAGGAACGCCGGCCGCACCAGCAACATCTCCTCAATCAGCAGGGCAATTTAATACCGGTGAAGAATATTATCTATTTACAACTATTCATACTGCAAAAAATCTATCTACATGGGAAAATCGCACAGACATTCCTGCAATACATGCCGGCGAAAAGGTTGTATTAACCAAGCTGGACAGGCATTATGCGAAGTTTACATGGCAGGGCCGTGAATACACCTTTATATACCATCTTGCCAAAACCCCCAATGCAATAATGCTCTCTAAATTTTTAACAAGAGACGACCCAAATCCGGCAATATCAGGGATTCCAGATGACATAAAAACTGCCGTTGCTCAGGGCGAGGCAAAGGTAGGTATGACAAAGTGGCAGCTCCTGTATTCTAAGGGCGTGCCGATTGTTGCCGGCAATAGAAAAACCTTTGACATGAATTTAGAAGAGATATTAATTGCAAATTCATGGGTTTACCTGCAAGGCCGCATGGACAAGCTCTATATAAATTTTTCCGGCGACAAGGTGACTGAAGTCAGGGATTAGACAAATGCTGAACGCTCTGACAGTAGACTTAGAAGACTGGTATCACATCTGCGGCACAGAAGATAATGCCACCCCTTCCAAATGGAATGAGTACGAAAGCCGCGTGACCCGCAATACAGAAAAAGTACTTTCACTTCTACAACAGTATAATACAAAGGCGACCTTTTTTGTCCTTGGTTATATTGCTGAGAAGGAACCAGACCTTATCAGAACTATCCATAGACAAGGGCACGAGATAGCAATACATGGATATTATCATAAGAGGTTGTTTGAGTTATCTAAAGAAGATTTTGAAGAGGATGTAAAAAAATCAATTGATGTTGTTGAGGCCATAACAGGAGAAAGGGTTTTGGGTTACAGGGCGCCTGAGTGGTCAATAAGAAGCAATACATCCTGGGCATTGGATATTCTGAAAAAACTGGGCATGCAATATGATTCCAGCATGGTTCCGCTTACAAGGATGGGCGAACGACACTTTGCACAATATCCCCACACAATAAAAACCAATCATGGAAATATTTGGGAATTCCCGTTAACGACTATGCGGTGTCTTTGGGAAAACCTGCCCTTTACCGGCGGCCTGCCTTTAAGGATTGCGCCTTACTGGTATACAGTTTCAAAACTCAAATGGATGAATCAGAGGTATGGCCAGCCGGGGCTTGTTTATGTGCATCCGTGGGAATTTGATGATGAACATCCTGAAATAGAATTGCCTATCAGCAGACGATTTATGCATTATTTCAGAGCGTCTACAACAAGGCCGAAATTAGAAGGTCTGTTAAGGCATCTGAAATTTGGGCCTGTTAAAGAGGTTATAGGGTTGTAGAGTTATTGCGTTATAACTTATAACGTTGTAGGGTTATAGCGCTATAAACGCATATGATCGACAAATATTTTATAAAATCTTTTATATCTACCTGCATTTTTGTTGGGGCCTTGTTAGGCATCATCATGGGTCTTTGTTTTTATTCAGTCTGGCTTGCATGGTTTTTTTTAGCAATGGTAGTATTATTTTTTGTTTGGTTTTATAGGCTTGACTATAAGCTATTCCAAGGCCGCCCGATAGATGCGTCAAAAAAACCATTATGTGTAGAAAAGGTGGGGTTTGAAAGGCAGTGAAACATCGTGTTGTTGTTACGGGGATGGGCATAATAACCGCACTTGGTGTTGGCAAAAAAGAAAATATTTCAGGCATCCTTGAAGGACAAAATGCAATCAAAAAAATCGCCTCATTTGATGTAAGCGGTTACCGGGGGAAAACGGGCGGAGAGATAAGCGGTTTTAATTTTTCCAAGAAACTCAAACAATTGAAACCTTCAAGGCTTGACAGGGCTACAAAGCTTTTGCTGACCTCAATTGATGAAGCTGTTGCTGAAGCAGGTCTTTTAAACCGTCTGCCTTCAAACACTCCTGTTATATTAGGCACTACCCTTGGCGGTATGCTGTCTGGCGAGGCCTATCACAGAAACATAGTTTCCGGCAAGAAGGCAAAGCCGTCGCTTCTCCTCGATTATCTTGCCCATTATCAGGCCATTCATATTGCTGAAGAATATGGCCTTGATAGTGCAGCATTCACCATATCCAATGCCTGTGCCTCCGGAACAAATGCAATAGGCCTTGCCTATAATGAGATACGTGCAGGCAATGCTGAAATAGCGCTTGCCGGCGGATATGACACTATGTGTGAATTTACCTTTGCAGGTTTCAATTCGCTTCAGGCTGTTACGCAGACGCTCTGCAGGCCGTTTGATAAAAACCGCGACGGCCTTGTGCTTGGGGAGGGTGTGGGTATTATCGTGCTGGAAGAGATGTCCTGTGCTGTTTCAAGGAATGCCAATATCATTGCTGAGATTATCGGATATGGAGAGTCAAGCGACGCATTTCATATAACAAGGCCTGAGCCGAGCGGAGACGGGGCTGGCCTTGCAATTTCTCGCGCCTTGACTTGCGCTGGTGTTGGCGCAAGCGATATTGACTATATCAATGCACATGGTACAGGAACGCCGTATAACGATGCGATGGAGGCAAAGGCAATTCAAAAGATTTTTGGTAATGCATCTCAGAATATACCCGTAAGCTCTATAAAGTCTATGATTGGTCATCTCCTTGGCGGCGCAGGCGCTGTAGAGGCGGTTATAACTGTTATGGCGATGAACAAAGGCGTATTGCCGCCTAATATAAATTACCAAACCCCTGACCCTGACTGCCCTCTGAATATCGTTGATAAATCAGAACAGCCTGCATCAATAAAGAGGGCTGTTTCAAACTCATTTGGTTTTGGCGGCGCAAATGCCGCAATAATTTTTCAAGGCGCCGCTTAATGTCAGAGGAATTTGTAATAACCGGTATAGGTGTTGTAAGCCCTGCAGGTATCGGGAAAGAGGCATTTTGGGACAGTCTCATAAACTGCAAGGCAGGGATAAAAGATATAAGATGCTTTGATACGAAAAACAAGAAAAGCCGTCTTGGCGGAGAGATAAGAGATTTTGATTTAGATGCTGTCTTGCCTGATAAACGGTTTAGAAGGGCTGCCAATGTATCAAAATACTGCCTTGCATCCGCAAAATTTGCAATAGATGATGCAGGGCTTGATTCAACCAAGTGGGACGGCACAAAGGTCGGGCTTGTTGTAGGTGTTACGCACAGCGCCATAAATTACAGCAGGGAATTTCATGCTGCACTGGTAAAAGAAGGGCCGTTATCTGCAAGCCCCATGATATTCTCTGATTCGGTTTTAAATGCCCCTGCAGGCAACACCTCAATTGCTTTTAATGTAAAGGGCGCAACGCATACAATTGTCGGCGGTGTGCCTGCTGGTTTGCATGCCATCAGTTATGCAATAAAAATTATGAAAATGAGCAATCTTGATATGTGCCTCGTAGGAGGAGCAGAAGAGCTTGACAGCCTTGTGTTTGATACTTATTCAAGATTTGGGTTGCTTTCGCCTGGGGACAGATTTCAAATCTATCCCCAGGGAGAGCAGGGGGAAGGTATGAAACCGTTTGCTATTGATAGAAATGGCTTTGTAATCGGCGAGGGCGCATGTGTGCTTATGCTTGAAAAGAAAAAGGCGGCGATTGAACGCAAGGCAACGATTTATGCAGCAATCAGCTCTATTCACACAGCAATGAGTTTAACTACAGAAAATTGTTCTGGAATCTGTAACGATATGCCTGATGCGGCGGGTATATACCTGTCTACAGGGGCAAATGGCACTGCCAATGACAGCACAGAAGCAAAAATACTAAAAAAGGAAATTGCAAAGAACGGAAAACCTTATATAGGGAATATAAAGCCGATTGTAGGCGAATGTTTTGCGGCTTCCGGTATAATGCAGGCTGCGTCAGCAGCGATAGTTCTCTGCAAAGGTGTTATCCCACCCTCAACCATCAGGCACAATTTGATACCAGAGATACAGTGGGTGAGGTTTAATCGTTTTGAAGAAAAGGTAAAGATTAAAACAGCGATAGTAAGTTCAATAGGTCTGGAAGGGGAAGGCTCCTTTCTAACCTTGAAAAGGCAAACATAATGTGTAACTGTAAAATAGCGATTAAAAACCTCGCTATTTTACAAAGCGGCAAGAATGGCTACAGTTTTTAAAAATACACGATTAGACATTGATTTGTTAAGGCAGTTCCTTGTCCAAAAGACCTTTACTGCCAAATTGCTTGAGTTTGCAAGGAATGAGGGAATATTTTCAATTATGAGGGAATTGGATAGATTTACCGGTAAGGAATTTTGCGATGCAACCGCGAAAATGTCTGGCTACAAGATTGACGATGCTGCAAGAAAAAGGATGCTCTTTACCCTGCTTGATTTTTTTGAGGAATGCGGCTATGTTTTGCAAGAGGAACCAAACATATATAGATATAGCATGGCTGTAAAGCCTGCGCCTAAACTTTCCTATCATGAGACAGAGATCGTAAAAAGGGCTTTTGGCGATCAATCGGCATTTTTTGGCAAATGCATTGATTATGCCGGTGTTTTCTTAAGAGGCGGCAACCATCTCTATGCATTTGAATCCGGCATGGAGGAGATATGGGATAAATTGCTTGGCAACTTTGAATTCAGCATTGTAAGGGATATTCTCCTGAAGACAATGGCGATAAACGGAAGCGCTCATGGTAAAATTCTCGATCTTTGCTATGGAACCGGGCATGGGCTTGAGGCCATATGCAGACATTTCCCGGACGCTGAAATAACAGCAATAGACTTTACAGATGTGATGAAGCCACTGGCCATGTTAAGGGTTGACAATACTCTTGCAGAGGTGCAATGGGTTGATGCAAACACATGGTGCGGCTTTGGGGATAAGTTGCCGTTTGAAGACACGGCATTTGATAAGGTGTTCTTTTCATGCGGCGACCCTTACATACCGGACCATTTGCGGAAAGATGTATACAAAGACATCTTCAGAATTCTAAAACCCGGCGGTGTTCTGGGCATGGTGGCGTGGGGTTATCCTGACAAAGCTAAAAGGCACATCCGGAATGAGTGGCGAAGAAAAGGTATTTACATACATGACTTTGCTGAAGGTGTGTGCAAAGGTTGGTACGGCTTCCGTGATATTGACAGTACAATCAATATGGCGAGAGAGATAGGCTTTGTGGAAGACAATGCTTTTAGCAGCAATTTTTATATGCTTGACACGGCATTGTGGATGTTTAAAAAGCCATGAAGAGGCAGGTTGTTGTAACAGGCATAGGCGTTATATCTCCGCTTGAATCAGGAAAGGGGCTTGAAACATTCTGGAAAGAATTGTTGAAAGGAAAAGATGCGATAAAAAAGGTAAAATCCTTTGATACAGGAAAATATGATTGTCAAATTGCAGGTGAAATAGAAGGGTTTAAAGGCTCTAACGTTGACAGATGGTTTCGCTTCCTTGATGCTGCATTTGGCAGCGCAGTAGAAGATGCAGGGTTGGATACAAGTGCCGGCGGCTTTGGATTATGCATCGGGACAGTGTTGGGCGGCATACTCGCAGGCGAGGAGGCATGGAAGAGCGGCAGACAAGCGCTCCATGAAAATTATCACTTATACTCAGGAACACAGTTTCTGGCCGAGAAATACATGATGAAAGGCCCTACGGCAACTATATCGACAGCCTGTGCATCCGGCACAGATGCAATCGGCATTGCCTACAGGGATATCCTCTGGGGCAAAGCGGATGCGATGATTGCCGGCGGTGCGGACACATTATGTGAATTTGCATTTGCAGGCTTCAATAGTTTAAAAGCCCTTACAAAAAGTAAGGTGCGGCCTTTTGACAAAAACAGGGATGGCCTTGCCCTTGCTGAAGGCGCTGCATTTTTAGTTTTGGAAGAACTTAACACCGCTAAAAAGCGGGGCGCAAAGATTTATGGCAAAATCAGCGGCTATGCCTCAAGGGCAGATGCCAATCATCTTACAGGGCCTGATAAGGAAGGCAAGGGGCTTGCATCGGCCATGATAGCGGCATTAAAAGAGGCAAATATATCAAAGCCTGCCCCCGAATGCTTCTATCGGGGAGTAGATTATATCAATGCCCACGGTACAGGAACGGCATACAACGATACGATGGAGACAAAGGCAATAAAACTGGTATTTGAAAAATCCGCATACAATATCCCGGTCAGCTCCATAAAATCCATGATAGGCCACAGCTTTGGCGCAGGCGGCGCAATAGAGGCAGCCGCTTGTCTTTTATCCATAAGAGATGGGATAATACCGCCCACCATAAATTATCAGACAAAAGACCTGGGGTGCGATCTTGATTATGTGCCTAATACAGCGAGAAAGACTGAAATAAAAACTGCCCTGTCTCTGTCAGCCGGCTTCGGCGGCCAGAACTCTGCTATACTTTTTGAAATAATTGATTAGCCCTCAATTATTATATGTATCGGCGCCATGTTGAATAAGGGAGGTGATGCAAATAGAATAAATAATGCCGTTGCATTTTGGGATCATGCAAAAGAACATAATAACAAATCGTATTTTAAAAGGAGGCGGAACCATGAAACAATATCAAAGAGAGTTTATAGGCATAGCAACTGCTTTCCTATTCACGATTTTGTTTTTAAGCGGA
>Ga0154340_1007_pt1 | contig 14889 bp, 15 predicted proteins | sample RifGroA2_FD_115868 | JGI IMG/M metagenome (GOLD analysis project Ga0154340, IMG submission 115868) | Deltaproteobacteria bacterium GWA2_43_19 | reverse complement strand
TTGCCGCCGATAGACGGCTCTCTTTCAACGAGGATTACCTCTCTTCCGCCCTCTGCAATATCAAGCGCAGCCTGAATCCCAGCAATGCCGCCGCCGATAACCAGCGCCTTTTTCTTTATGGGTATCTTGATTTTTGAGAGAGATTTATTTTTTTTAAGCCTCTCAATTGACATTCTGGTTAAATCAATGCTTTTTGCTGTACCTGTTGCCTTTGTCGGGTCATGGTGAACCCATGAGCATTGCTCACGGATATTGGTAATCTCGCATTTATAGGGATTTAAGCCTGCTGCCTCTACCGCCTTTCTGAATGTCTTTTCGTGCATGTGCGGAGAGCAGGCAGACACAATAACGCCGTCAAGTTTGTGCTTTTTCACAATCTCTTTAAGGTTGTCCTGCCCAGGCGCGGAACACATGAATTTATAATCCCCTGTGTAAACCACACCTGGAATTTTCGCCATCTCATCTGCGACCTTTTTGGTGTCAACAGTAGATGCTATGTTTGTCCCGCACTGGCAGACGAATACGCCTATTCGCGGCATATCAAATCCCCTTTTATTTCACGCTGAAAAACACCCATCTGTTGTGTTACCTTCGTCGCTGCGCTGCTCACTTGGGGACAGATTTCAAATCTGTCCCCAGCATGCTCCGCTACTCGCTCCTCGGCGCCTTGCATCTGGGATATTTTTGAGCGTGAACTCTTGCTGGTTCAGGCTTGCAACCTGACCCCTAACTTTTCATTACAAACATTAGAGGAGCAGGTTACAAACCTACTCCCGCAGGAAAATTAAAAGAAACAACTTGTATCGTATTCAATTATTAAAATATCTTTTATTTCCAAAATACTCTTTATTAAATTCAACTCATTTTCAAGCCGATTCAAAAATTTGTCTTGATGACCTTCTGGTGTGGTTTTGTTTCTATATTTATCAGGAAACATTAATACACCAAAGTCAATTTTTTCATTTTTATATCCCACGATAAGTTTTATTACGTTCAACAGTAATGTTGTTGTTTTTGTTTTTTCAATCTCTATACCAATTTTTAATTCCGGATTGTAAAAATCCAAAGAGTGCTTATTGCCTTCAAAAATTGGCGAATTGATACAAAAATTACTTCCTAATTCTTTCGCTAATTCTTTCTCAAAATTTTTTGAGTAACTATTAAAATCTTTGAATTGAATATTCTCTACAGCTTTTACTATTTTATCTTTTTCTTCTTTTGGAAACTGTCTCTCCTTCTTAAATCCGAGGTCGTGAAGGGTTTTAACTTGCGTAATCTTCACAGATATATCCCCTTCTCCTTCAACACCGGCCTTACATCAAACAAATTCTTCTCCAGTCCCAGACTCCTCTCATCCTGCCCAAGCGCCAATCCTAAAAGTTGCGTGAAATATAAAATCGGCATCTGCGTATTTCCTGCACCTTCTGCAAGTCTCTTTTGGCTGTTCTCAAGATTGTATTGACACAACGGACAACTTGTTACGATAATCTCAGCGCCTTTGTTTTTCGCAGAACTCAAAACATTGCCGGAAAGTTTTGTGACAATATCCTCATTTCCCATTGCCAAATGTGCGCCGCAGCACTCTATTTTATTTGGAAACTCTACTGGTTCACAGCCGAGTGCCCTGAGCAAATCTTCAAAGATCGTCGGGCCCTCTGCCTTATCAATTCCCATATCCTCAACTGGCCTTAAAAGCATACAGCCATAATATGCACCAGCCTTTATCCCCTTTAACGGTCTTTTTACAACACCCTTTACTTTTTCGAAGCCTACTTTATCCCTCAAGACCTCAAGGAAATGAATCACATTCAGGCTGCCGTCATATTCTTCCTCAATAAAACTATTAACTACCCCTCGTTTCTCCTTGTCATCCCTCACCACCTTATTCGTGCGCTTTAAAACATTGTAACAAACGGAACAGAGGGTTGTTACCGTGTCCCCCTCCTTGCGCGCATTAACCAGAACCTTTGTCGGAGCGGTCAGACCCATGACATTGTCCGGAGTAAGAGGGAACGTTGCCCCGCAACAATTCCACTGGTCAAGTTCCTTTAGCTCAAAACCGAGCAGAACAGCGGACTCTCTTGCCGAGGTATCAAAACCTTTGGCAACGGTATTTAAGGTGCAGCCGGGATAATAAGCTATCTTCATAATTTTTTGTATTCGCAATGCATCTGTTTTTTAAGTTCACGCTCAAAAATCGTCCAGATGCAAGGCGGAGCAAGCCCCCGATTGAATCTATCGGGGGGAGGCATACTTTTTAGTATGTTGAGCGAAGAAGCCGCAGCGACAACGCAGCAGATTGGCATTTTTCAGCGTAAACTAACTTACAAATTTCCTGAACCCGCACACAATCGCCTGCTGCGGGGCGTTTTTCAAAAACGGGAACGGAATCTCTCTAATCTTTTCGTGGTCTTCGCCTTTTCTTAAAGTCATCTGCCTTAATGCCTCAAGAATCTTTGCAGCACTCACACCCTTTGGACACCTGCAATAGCATTGAAGACATCCGACACAGAGCCATGGAGAGTTTGCCTTTTTAACGGCATCCTCTTGCCCAAGTTGAAGCAGTCTTATTATCTCCCTTGGCCCGAAGTCCATCGCAAATGAAACAGGGCACCCTCCTGTGCAGTTGCCGCACTGGTAACAGTTTGCAAGCTCCTCGCCGCTTATCCTCTCAACGAGCTTAACAAATTCACTCTGTAAATTCTCTTTTCCGAGTTTGATGAGCATAATTAAATACCGTTGACCGTGTCCGTTATCCGTGACCGTTAAAAACTTTTCTTCACGGACACGGAACACGGTCACGGTTCACGGTCTTCTGTATTTCTCCACCCCTATCTTGCACAAATCATTCCCATAAACATCATTCACTACAATCGCCGGAAAGTTCACAACCTCAAGCCTTCTTATCGCCTCTGGTCCTAAATCTTCATACGCAACAACCTCTGCTTTTTTTATTGTCTTGGCAATCAAGGCTGCTGCGCCGCCTACTGCTGCAAGATAAATAGCTTTGTGCTTCTTCATCGCATCAATTACTTCCTGCGAGCGCTGTCCCTTGCCTATTGTACCTTTTAAACCAAGTTCTAAAAGGCTCAGAGTATATACATCCATCCTGCCGCTGGTTGTTGGGCCTGCAGAGCCTATTACCTGACCCGGTTTCGCAGGCGTTGGGCCAACATAGTATATAAGTTGACCCTTTATATCAAATGGCAACTTCTCACCTTTATCAAGGAGTTCAATAAGCCTCTTATGCGCAGCATCTCTGGCTGTATAAAGCACACCGGTTATTAAAACCTTATCACCAGTCTTGAGTTTCTCCACATCCGCATTAGAAAGCGGCGATGTTATTTTTATTGGCTGAGTCATATTTTCCATTTTCGATTTACGATTTTCGATTTACGAATTCGAAAATCGGCAATCGCAAATCGTAATTTTATATTATCGCTTCCTTATGCCTTGCCGCATGGCATTGTATATTCACCGCCACCGGCAGGCTTGCAATGTGGCACGGCGCTGTCTTTATGTGAACAGCGAGGGCTGTTGTCCTTCCGCCAAAACCCATTGGCCCGATGCCAAGATTATTAACCTTCTCCAGCAATTCTTTTTCAAGCGCATCTAATTCCTTATCAGGATTATCACTGCCAACCTCTCTTAAAAGCGACTCTTTTGCCAAGATTGCACTCTTTTCAAAATTCCCGCCTATGCCTATGCCTACGATAATCGGTGGGCATGGGTTTCCGCCAGCCTCTTTCACTGTGTTTACTACAAAATCCTTCATCCCCTGCAGCCCCTGTGAGGGCTTTAGCATAGCAAGCCTGCTCATATTCTCACTTCCCGCGCCCTTGGGCGCGATGGTTATCTTTACCCTGTCGCCGTCAACAATCCTTGTATGGATAATCGCAGGCGTATTGTCTCCTGTATTCTTTCTAGTAAGCGGATGACAGACTGATTTTCTTAAATAACCTTCTTTATATCCCTGTCTCACCCCTTCATTTATTGCATCATCTAAACTGCCGTCAATTACCGCACCTCTGCCAACCTCAACAAAAAAAACTGCAATGCCAGTGTCCTGACACATGGGCGCATCTTCTTTTAAGGCAATCTGGGCATTTTCTATAATCTGGTCAAGTATCTCTTTGCCCAGAGGAGACTCCTCTTTTCCCCTGAATCCTTCCAATGCCAGCACGACATCGCTGCCCAGTTCACACGCAGCCCTGATGCAAAGTTCTTTGACTTTTGAAGTTATTTCTGATGAAGAAATCTTTCTCATAAATTATATTTTGATTTCCTCAACCAACTTCCTTATCGCGGAAACCGAATTATCAAACGCCTTCCTCTCTTCCGCATTCAATTCAATCTCGATTATCTCTTCCACGCCGCCGCTTCCGAGTTTTACCGGCACGCCGACAAAAATGCCGTTCACGCCGTATTTGCCGTTGCAATAGGCCGCACATGGTATAACGCGCTTCTTATCCCGGATGATTGACTCCGCCATCTCAACAACAGCAGCAGACGGCGCGTAAAATGCGCTGCCGGTTTTCAACAGCCCCACAATCTCGCCGCCCGCCTTTTTTGTCCGCTCCATGATTGCGTCGATTCTCTCTTTTTTAAGAAGCTGAGTTATCGGGACGCCCGAAACCGTGCAATATCTCGGAAGCGGCACCATCTCATCAGCATGTCCGCCTATGACCATTGCATGGACATCCTCCACCGATACTTTCAATTCCATAGCTACAAATGCCTTTAGCCTTGCTGCATCAAGCGCGCCTGATAAGCCGATGACCCTATTATGAGGAAAACCGCTCACCTTCCACGCCACATAGACCATAACATCCAGCGGATTGGTGACAACAAGGATAATGGCATTGGGCGAATGTTTGGCAATCTGCTCAACAACGGCTTTGACAATGCCGGTATTGGTATTGATGAGGTCGCTCCTGCTCATGCCCGGTTTTCTCGCTATGCCGGCGGTGATAATCACCACATCGGAATTTGCAGTATCCTTATAATCATTCGTCCCTGTAATAGTGGAATCAAAACCCTCAATAGGCGAGGCCTCCATTAAATCAAGCCCCTTACCCTGCGGAACCCCCTCCACCACATCTATCAGGACAATATCTCCAAGCTCTTTAATAGCTGCCCATACAGCAGCATGTGCGCCTACATTTCCTGCACCAACAATAGTTATCTTTTTTCGGGCCATATCACCTCCCAAATACCGTGATTCGTGTTCGTTATACGTGACCGCAAAAACATAATTCACGGACACGATCAACGGTCACGGCCTTATGTATACTGTATACAGAAACAAATAAACTGTCAAGGATAAAATAAAAGGGATATAAGTTTTGCATGGGAGGGCTTTTTGTATCTCTTGGAATACAAAATCAGCGCATTTCAGCCACTTCTATGGCCTCTTTTAAATCTATAGCCCCTGTATAGAGTGCCTTACCGATTATTATACCTTCAAGCCTTATACTCTTAAAGCTTTCTATGTCTTTCACAGAGCTCATACCGCCGGATGCAATTACAGGAATATTTACAGCATGTGCCATTTCCTTAGTAGCCTTTACATTAGGGCCTGTAAGCATTCCATCTCTTGATATGTCGGTGTAAATAATGCAGGATACACCAAGGCCTTCCAGCCTTTTTGCCAAATCAACAGCCTTTTCCTGTGTAACCCTTACCCAGCCTCGTGTTGCGACCATCCCGTCTTTGGCATCTATACCAACTGCTATGCCTTCCGGAAATATCTTGCACGCCTTTTCTACTATTTGAGGATTTTCTTGCGCCACTGTGCCAATGATTATCCTTTTAACACCCTGAATGTTAAGGTAACCCTTAATAGTTTCCAAGTCCCTTATTCCGCCGCCGATCTCCACCGGTGTTTTTATAGATTGAATTATTTTCTTAATGGTATCCTGATTTTTAGGTATTCCTTCTATTGCACCATCAAGGTCAACAAGATGAATGAGCCTTGCGCCGTCCTGTTCCCATTTTTTTGCTATTTCAACAGGGCTTTCAGAATAAATTGTCTCTGCATCCATCTTGCCCTGGGTGAGACGGACGCATTTACCGTTTTTTAAGTCAATTGCTGGAATGATTAACATAATGAAATCGTCCTCCGTGTCCGTGATTCGTGTTCGCTACCGTCCTCACCCTGTCCCCCTTTTCTGGGGACAGATTTGAAATCTGCCCCCACAGGGGGATAAAGGGGGAGGACGGACACGGAACACGGTCACGGTTCACGGTTTTTATGATATATCTCCAAAATTCTTTAATATCTTCAGGCCGAGCTTCTGGCTCTTTTCAGGATGAAACTGGCAGGCAAAGATATTGCCCTTCCATATACTGCTTACAAACTCTACACCGTAATTGGTCTTTGTCGCTATTACACCATCATCCTTTGGCACAACATAGTATGAATGGACAAAATAAAAATAAGAACCGTCTGCAATATCTGTTAGAGCAGGCGGTCTCTTTTCTATTTTTATATCGTTCCAGCCCATGTGGGGAATTTTAAGAAGTTCGGAGTTCGGAGTTCGGAGTTCGGGGGAAAATCTGACTACCCGCCCTTTTATTACATCCAGCCCCTTGTGTATTCCGAATTCCTCGCCTTCTGAAAATAAAAGCTGAAGCCCGAGGCAAATACCCAAAAAAGGCTTGCCGGACTTAATGGCATTCAGTATAGGCTCAACAAGACCGTAGTTTTTCAGATTGTCCATGCAATCTTTGAATGCGCCAACGCCAGGAAGAACCACATGAGTCGCATTGGAAATATCTTTCGGGTTTCTTGTAACAATACATCGGTGTCCGGCTCTTTCAAAGCCTTTCTGGACACTCCTTAAATTACCCATGTCATAATCAATTATGGCAATCATAATAAAAAATAGGCGATAGGCAAGAGGCAAGAGGTGATAGGAAAATCTTATAGCCTATTGCCCATTGTCTGTTTTTTTACAGTTTTCCCTTCGTTGACATTACACCCTTTATTCTTGGGTCTATAGTCACGGCCTCGTTCAATGCCCTGCCAATGGCCTTGAAAACAGCCTCAATCATATGGTGAATATTTCTTCCATACGGCACACCAACATGAAGCGTAATCCCGCTTCTGCTGACAACAGCCTGAAAAAAATCTTCTATAATATCAATATCAAAATTCTTTATCTTGCTCTTCTTAGGCAACGCAACCTTATAAACAAGATATGGCCTGTCGCTTATGTCAAGGCTAACTGATGCAATCGCTTCATCCATCGGCACGGTTGCGCTGCCGTATCTTTTAATGCCGGTCTTGTTGCCAAGCGTCTTTTTCAATGCATCGCCAAGACATATGCCGATATCTTCAACCGTATGGTGATAGTCTATCTCAATATCGCCTTTTGCCTTTATCTTTAAATCAAAAAGGCCATGTTTGGCAAAGAGAGACAACATGTGGTCAAGAAAAGGGATAGAGGTTTTTATATCATAAATCCCTTTGCCGTCCAGATTTAAGAGAAGGGTTATATCTGTTTCTTTCGTTTTTCTAACTACTTGTGTCTTTCTCTGCATCATATCCTCCGCACACTCAGAGTAACCCCCTTTGTTTAGACAACTGCACCGCACCCTCATTTACCCCGCCCGCTTTCATGGATAGTGAGATTCTGTATAAACTGGTCTATTTTGGCCTTCATCTCGTCTTGCTCAGCCTTGCCATCTTTCCAATACGAAACCGTATAAAGGATATCCCCCATTTTACCTTCACCTTTTTCAGGTTGCTTGTTTATATAAACAGTGCTGAGGGACGTGGCATTATCATCATAGTAAGCCGATGCATTGTACGGAAAATTTTGTTTTGCTATGTTTTCCCATTTGCTTTGATATTTGTCATCCATGGTCTTTGGAGGCTTTATATTTCTGGCGACAGCAAAGCCGTTTCCCGTGCTTTTGTCCTCCCCTACCCAGATATTCCCTATATCCCATACCACCTTCCCATGGTCATCAAAATAGGTAAATGACAGCTGTAGTGCGCTTTTTTCGGAGATTTTCATCACATCCGGAGCATAGTTAAAGGCGAGCCTTTTCGAGGTAAAATTAAACCTCTTGTTATAGTCTATAGAGAGGTTAATCGTTGAAAAGCTGTCTGGCAGCAGTGATTTCATTTGCAGAAAATCCTGCCAGTGTTTAAATGTTCCATAATAGGATACATAAATAAAATCTGCCAGCGCCTTCATGTCGGGTATAAACCCATTGTCTACAAGGCCGGTCTGTCCTTCCCTCATCATCGTTATGTATCCGCTTGGAACCGGAAGAGAAAATGTTACTATCTTTTCATCATCATACTCCTTAAGCCATGTCCTTATGAGCCATTTCCTTCCATAGGCATCGGTAAGGGTGTTCTCTTCTTGAGCCTTGCCAAAAGATGTTATTTTTATTTTTTCTGTGCCAATCTCTCTGTAGAGATATAATCCCTTCAATATGAGGTCCATAAACAATTTAGAATCATTACGCAATTGTTCATGTGATATCTTATCCGGTTTCCTGATATAAAGGAAAAGGGAGTTGCCTAAACCGCCGTATGTAATATAGCCATTGCTATCAAGCGCCGCCTTTTGCGTTTCTTTGGGGTAAAAGGCATCCCAGTTGCCGTCGTCTGCCTTCATGATAAGGTTGGGGAAAACTGCATCAACGGTACTATTCAGAAGCAGCGTCGAACCTTTGCCGCGGGGAAAAATATTCTCTTTATTCTCAGTAAAAAGGTCTTTGAGAAGTTTTTCGGCAGTCTGATTGACGCTCTTCACTATCTCCTGCCTTAAGTCGTGATACGATTTAGGAAGAGCTGTCTCTCTTTCCAACGTATCTATCTTTGTCATATCCATATTGTCAATAAAGTATTTTAGTTTTTTGTGAATCGCTGCCTTATTTGGTTTGGCATTCATAACCTCTGACAACGAAAGCGCATAATTCAGATTTTCATTTTCTGACTTTCCCAATACAATACCTATCACCTTTCCATCCTTATCAAGAAGCGGCCCGCCGCTATTGCCAGGAGAGGCAGCGGCAGAGAAACGAATCCATTTCCATTCCCCAGCCTCCTCTTCCGGAGTGCTTGAGGTATAGAGGCCGTCCCTTATAACCACCCCCTGCCCCATGGCGTTGCCTACCGCATATACCTTGTCATTTACCCGAGGTGACGTATTGACCTGAAAAAAATGTTCTGCATTTTTGTTTTTGAGAGAAAAGATCGCAAAATCCTTATGATCAGAATATTTCAATATTTTGTCTATACTATATACCTTTCCCTCATTATCTCTGAGGTAAACCTCCTTAAATTGGCTATCAATATCAAGATACATGACATGCGATGCGGACACAAATTGGTTCGGACCAATAGCAAACGCCGTTCCTACTGAATAATATTTGTCCGTCCTGACGGAATAAGGGATAAGGTCTAACGGCAGTGTTTTTTCATAGCTTAAACTGTCTTTTTCAGGCTTTTGCACTATAACCTCATATACGGCGTTATTGATGAGCGTTAGAACCTTTTCATCCAATAGAGGAGCAGATGGCTGGATAGGTTGCATAGCAGTTGGATAGCTTGCGCATCCTGCCGCAAACAAGAAAACGAGAACGACCACATTTCTTACTACACTCATATTTCCCCCTTTTAGTTTTAAAAATGAAATGCAATTTCTCTGTTTTTATACTATATCAAATTCTCAAACTCAACCTTTAATTTTTGACTACCAGGCAGAGAAGCAGTTGTTCCATTAAGGCAGGAGGCGTTTCGTGATATAAGAACAAGAAAACACTCAAACCAAGGAAATGCCCTCAAAAAAAACTTGACAAGAAGTTAAAAATCGGATAAAGAAGGTCTTAAATGTTTAGATTAAGCAGAGCCGCAGAGTATGCAATAAGAGGGATGCTTCATCTTTCCTGCAAATCCGATTCAGAGGCGTTAGGTATAGAGGAGGTATCAAAGGCCCAGGATGTGCCTTCTGCATATCTTGCAAAACTCTTTCAGTTGCTGGCAAAAAAAGGATATGTACGCTCATTCAGAGGCGCAGGAGGCGGATTTGCCCTTGCAAAAAACCCTAAAGACATAACACTTTTAGAAATCATAGAGACAATAGAAGGCCGTATTTTCCTAAACGACTGCCTCATCCGCGAAGGCTATTGTCCCAGAGATAATGTATGTCCAGTGCACGATGTGTGGAATGAGGCGCAAAAGAAATTTTTGGATTATTTGAATAACTGCACCTTTGAACAGCTGGCTGCCTCTGCACGGAAAAAACAGAAGCAAAAAGGCTGAATTTTAGATCAACGTATTGCAGGCTAAAAAAATTTTGCTATAATTTAGGATAAAATATATCTGAATAGTCTTAAATAAAAAGGGAGGTATGTATTATGCATGAACATGCAATACAACATGAAGTAAGCTGGCACACAAGCGTGTGGCCGCTGGCATTAAGCATTGGGGTGCTTTTTCTGGCGCCGTTGTCTTTTATTTTTTATTTCGTGTACAAAAATCCAATGATTTCGGCAATCACACTCGGCATAGGCGCCCCTTTGACTCTCATATCAATAATAGGCTGGGTTAAAGAAGGCATGGAAGACGCCCACGGGTATAGTGAGGGGCACAGTGTTTGGGCTATGCCTATATTTGTTGTGGCTGAGGCTATGCTTTTTATCGGGTTTTTTGCTGCCTATTGGGCAACGAGGCTTACTGCCCCTGTGTGGCCCCCTGCCGGGACGCCTGATATGCCGGTTACTATACCGCTTATTATGACTGCCATTCTGGTGGCATCAAGCATCACCATTCACATGGCAGAGAAAAATCTTGAACATGAGCCGGGCAGCAAGGGCGGGTTTTTGAATTGGCTTATTATAACCATTATATTGGGAGCGACATTTCTCGGCTTATCAGCCTATGAATGGTCTGAGCTTATGCACAAAGGGTTTAACATCAAGACAAATATCTACTCTACATCCTTTTTCTCGCTCACCGGTTTCCATGGCTCTCATGTGCTGGTAGGTTTAGGCATATTTGCTTGTGCTCTTATACCTGCCTTTGCAGGAAAGGTAAACAAGCCGTTTGTGAAGGCGGCGTCCATCTACTGGCATTTTGTGGATGTTGTGTGGTTTTTTGTTGTGTCGCAGGTCTACTTCTGGTGATTATGAAACTTAGTAAAGGAGGAATATCATGAATCGTAAAAATTTTTTTATTATAGCTGGAATTCTACTTATCCTCATCCTCCGGCTTGCAGCTTCCGGATATGCGGACGGCATACCGGACTTAAGGGCTGGTTGGGATGAATTATGGCGGGAAATGATGATAGACATTCTTGGCATTGGCATTGTATTTTTGGCGGTAACCATATATCTGCTGGTTAAATACAGGAGAAAAAGTCCGAATGAGGAAGGGAGCGCTAAGAAACTCACCCCTTTGGCTGCATTCGGCTGGATTGTTATACCTGTGTTTATATTTATGGCCGATGACATCTTTCTTGCCGCAAAAAATTTTACACTTTGGAATCAATATAGAAATGTCCCTGCAAATGCCATGGTAATAGATGTTGAAGGCTTTATGTGGGGATGGGATTTCAGATACCCTGAAGGCATAACGACAACCAATGAACTGCGGGTGCCGGTAGGCAAGCCTGTTAAATTAAATTTGACCAGCAGGGATGTGATTCACAGTTTTTTTATACCCGATTTCAGGCAAAAATGGGATGCAGTAAAAGGCAAACAGAATTACCTGTGGTTTTCCGCTAAAACAATTGGAGAGCATGTCATAACCTGCACGGAATTCTGCGGCGTTCTTCATTCAAATATGTACGGCAAGATTATTGTCATGCCTGAGAATGAATATAATAAGTGGGTTGAAGATAATAAACCCAAGGGAGGGGCAATATGAGTGCAACAGCATCTCAAGCCATAACATTACAGTCTAAATTCAGCCTTAAAGAATGGATATTTACTACAGACCACAAGAGAGTGGGCGTGCTTTATCTTGTAGGCTCATTTGCAGCCTTTTTTGTGGCCGGCATAATGGCGATGCTCATGAGGACAGAGCTTGCGTCCATCGGGCCGACAGTAACATCAAACCCAACAACATATAATATGTGGCTTTACTTCCACGGCGCTGCAATGATATTGGGTTATCAGATTCCTGCGCTAACAGGCTTCTTTACAAATTATTATGTTCCGCTCATGATCGGAGCCAAGGATGTTGCATTTCCAAGACTCAATGCATTCAGCGTATGGCTTTTCTGGATGGGGATTGTGCTGGCGCTTCTAACATTTGTAATTCCTGATCCGCCCGATATTATGTGGACAGGCTATCCGCCTTATTCCGTCATCACTCCGGGCAATACGGCGCTTTACACATTTACTGTTCTGCTTATAGGTTTTTCATCCATTGCCGGCGGTGTTAATTTCTTAACCACCATAATACGGATGCGCGCCCCTGGCATTACATGGAATAAGCTGAATATCTTTATCTGGTGCACTATGGCAGCGTTTGTAATACAGCTCATATTTGTCCCTATTCTGGGCGTGGCTGTTACCATGCTCTCTCTTGATAAATATTTAGGCACGCATTTCTTTGATGCAACAGCAGGCGGAACACCGCTTCTATATGAAAACCTCTTCTGGTTTTACTCTCATCCTGCGGTCTATGTAATTTTTCTACCCGCGGTCGGTATAATCTATGAAATAGTAGCAACATTTTCTAAAAATCGGATATTTAATTATAAAGGGGTCGTATACGGCGGCATCTGGGGCACTGTTATTTTAAGCGGCATAGTCCATGGCCATCACATCTATGTCTCGGCTATTCCAGACTGGTTAGTTATGATACAGACTATTACTACGCTTCTTATAAGCATTCCTGTAGGTTTATTGGTGATAGGGCTGGTTGGCACCCTTTATAAGGGTTCTATTGAATTTAAAACGCCAATGTTGTATGTGGCAGGGTTTTTCTTCCTCTTTCTGATAGGCGGGTTGACAGGCATACCTAATGCCATGTCTGCCATATACATCCATATACACGGCACGCAGTGGATTACCGGCCACTTCCATTATGTTATGGCCGTGTCTGTAACCACTGCTATCATCGGCGGCACCTATTATGTCTGGCCGAAGATGACAGGCAAAATGTATAATGAAGCCCTCGGAAAGCTGGGGTTCTTACTGTTTTTCATAGGTGTGAATATCACATTCTTCTTCACCATGTATATTGGTGTTGTTTACGGAATGCCGAGACGTTATTATGATTATGCGCAATTCCCTCAAATTGAAGGCATCCAGAAGGTAATAACGTTTGGTTCGTATATAATACTGCTTGGCGCGCTGGTTGTCCTGATATCGTGGATACATTCGCTTATCTGGGGAGAAAAAGCACCCAATAACCCATGGGGGTCAAAATCTCTTGAATGGACGCACACGCAATCGCCTCCTCCTCAGGGGAATTACACTGAGCCGGTAAAGGTCTCTGAAGATTGGAACCCATACGGTTACGGAAAATAATTGCAGAAATAATGGGGGCAGATTTCAAGATTTCAAACCTGCCCCCATTACCTATCATTAGCATAGGGGGTATAAAACCATGCAGACAGCCCTAAAAAACTATCTTCCTCTCTTCAAACTTCGGATATGCTCGCTGATTACATTCAGCGCCGTTGTCGGGCTCATCTCCACAGCGTCGGCAAATATCTCCATAACAAATATCCTCTTTCTAATCATTGCCACCATGCTCGCCTCTATGAGCGCAAGTTGTTTTAACCACTATTTCGACATGGATATAGATGCGGTCATGAAGCGGACACAGACAAGGCCCATACCCTCAGGCAGCATAGATGGAGGAAGAAAGACCCTGCTCATAGCAACCGTTCTTTTTATCGCCGCCATCCTTGTCTCGTTTAATGCCCTTAATTACATGGTAAGCCTGCACCTCTTTCTTGGGGCTTTGGTATACGCCGTAATTTACACTGCATGGCTTAAGAGACGGAGCTGGTCGAACATAATAATCGGCGGACTGGCAGGCAGTTTTGCAGTCCTCGCAGGAGGCGCATCTGCCGCTGCGGAATTATGCCTGCTGCCGGTCTTGCTGGCAATAACCATGTTCTTCTGGACACCATCCCACTTCTGGAGTTTTGCCATAGTCCACAGAGAAGAATATGCAAAGGCAGGAATCCCCATGCTCCCTGTAGTAATAGGAGATTCAAAGACCGCCAAATACATACTCCTGAATACCATACTCTTAGTCATATCCTCATTGCTTCCATCACTTTTTGGGTATCTCGGCGTTATTTACACAATAACAGCCATAGGGGTTGGAGTATTCTTTATAATAAGAAATCTCCAACTCATAAAGAACCCTGCAAAAGACATTGCATGGAAAAACTTCAAGGCATCTATGGTGTATCTTGGGGTGCTATTTTTGGCAGTGATTATTGATGTTGCTATTGGGTAGTTTGCCGATTTATCGGCGCCTTTAAATACGTCCATAAATGGGCAAGCTACTTTTGCCTGCAATTTGGCTGTTATTATAGATGTTGCCATTAGGTGGTTTGCCCACAAACAGTATGAATACCTTTCAAAAAACCTTTATCTTTTTAACCTTAACCTTAACCTTAACCTCGTATTCACAAGCCTCTTTATCCCCAGAAGAAGAAGATAATGCACTCAAACTATCAAACAATGCCATAGGAAAGAAGATAGGTGATTATTCCCTCACAGACCAGGACAGCAAAGTTTTTAAACTTAAAGAATTTGCCGGCAACAAACCTATTGTCATAAGCCTTATCTATACAAGTTGCGGCCATATATGTCCGGCTATAACCGCGAACCTAAAAAATGCAATACAAGAGGCAGACAAAGACTTTGGAACAAAATTTAATGCCATAACCATTG
>Ga0154340_1071_pt1 | contig 16606 bp, 18 predicted proteins | sample RifGroA2_FD_115868 | JGI IMG/M metagenome (GOLD analysis project Ga0154340, IMG submission 115868) | Deltaproteobacteria bacterium GWA2_43_19 | reverse complement strand
GGACGCAGTGAGCGGGCATTTGGGACACATCAGGGGCGTCTTTCCAAAGAACTTGCCTATCATGGGATAACCGACATGGAGGAAGCCAACCGTTATCTTACAGAGGTATATATGCCTTCCCACAATGCAGAATTCATGCACCCTGCATTAGAACAAGGGACAGCGTTTATTAAGTGGATGGGGACAAATCTGGACGACATCCTGTGCGAACAACATGAGAGGACTGTAAGTCCAGACAACTGTGTCAGTTTTGGAGGGAAAACCCTACAAATCCCAAGAGATGAATACAGGTGCAATTAGATAAGGGTAAAGGTAAGGGTGCATCGTTATACTGACGGGTCTATGGCTGTATTTCATGGTCCTCGCAAGCTTGCTGATTATGATTTTAAAGGTCAACTAAAGGAAAGGAGGAAGAGGGCTGCGTAGAGTTAGGCAAAGCCATCAGGCTGGGGCAGGAAAGGCACGTAGGGCTACGCCCTACGTGCCTTTCCTGCTGAATCTAAAAGTGGACATTTCATTTGCTCTAAAAACGGACATTTCTATTTGTTGACAACAGGCAAAATAGAAAAACTTGACTACAAGAACCTAATATGGTTTTATAGTTCACATATGCAGGCAGCAATTAAATATCTTATGAAATCAATGAATCTTATTCTCATAGCCTTTTTAATGATTACACTTAATATAAGCATGTTTTTTCAGTCTTTAGCTTTAGCGCAGGATAGTGCAGAGGGGGTGGTTAAAAAGGACGAGGGTGTTCCCTGGGATAAGCCTACTGATGTAGCCATAGACCCTTCAGGCGATGTTTATGTAACAGGTTTTAGTTATTCTAATGCTACAGGCTATGACTATGTCACTATAAAATATGATGCAAACGGAAATGAGCTTTGGATTAGGAGATATAATAACGGCGCCGGGGATTATGCCTTTGCCCTCACTTTAGATTCCTCAGATAATGTTTATGTGACAGGTTTTAGCTATTCTAACTCTACAGGTTATGACTATGTAACGATAAAATACGATACAGATGGCAATGAATTATGGGTTAACAGATATAATTATGGCGATAATGACAGGGCAGTTGACATTAATGTAGACCCATCCGGCAATATTTATGTGGCGGGTTTTAGCTATTCTAACTCTACAGGGTATGACTGTGTCACGATAAAATACGACACAGATGGCAATGAATTATGGGTTAACAGATATGACCATGGCGATAATGACAGGGTAGTTAGTCTTGCTGTGGATTCATCAGGCAATGTTTATGTAACAGGGTTTAGCTATTCTAATTCTACAGGATATAGTTATGTTACGGTAAAATACGATACCTATGGAGATGAATTATTAGTTAATAGTTATGATAGCGGTGAAAATGATAGGGCAGATGACCTTGGCGTAGCTTCGTCAGATAATATCTGCATCGGAAATATGTAAAGAGAATCTACGCTCACTATGGCATTTATGGATTTTCAAGAAGTCTCTAATCATGTTATAAAATTTTAGTTTTTACCACGGCCATTGTGTCCCTGTTTTATGTAAGTAATTCCATGATGTTGAAACATCATGGAATTATATTTTTGTGAGAAATTCATGCGTATTGTGGCGATAATGGCGGTGTAGCTCAGGTGGTAGAGCAGGGGTCTCATAAGCCCCGCGTCCGTGGTTCGAGTCCACGCACCGCCACCAAAATATTTACGAATTACGATTTACGAATTACGATTTAAAATCTTTAAAATCTGAAATCGTAAACCTACAATCGTAAATCTTTCTCAAGGAGGATTTTAGATGCAAAGGACTTTATCAATTGTCAAACCGGACGGCGTAGATAAAAATCTTATCGGCGAGGTGATAAAAAGGTTTGAAAAGGCAGGGCTTAAGGTGGTTGCTTTAAAAATGGCTCATCTTACAAAGAAACAGGCAGAAGGGTTTTATGCAGTCCACAAGGCAAGGCCGTTCTTTGACAGCCTTACCACATTCATGTGTGCAGGGCCTATCGTGCCAATGGTTTTAGAAGGAAACGATGCAATAAAAAAGGTGCGGGATATCATGGGGGCAACAAACCCAAAAGATGCTGCGCCAGGGACGATACGAAAAGATCTTGCAGATTCCATTGAATCAAATATCGTTCATGGCTCCGATGCTCCAGAAACAGCAGTCTTTGAGATAGGTTATTTTTTTAATGCAACCGAGATATTAAAATAAGGAGATGCTATGGAGCCCATTGAAAAGATAAAGGCGCATTATAATTTTACAGCAGGCGACGCAGCAAATCTGAAGCAGCTTCAGCCTGTGATGGAAAAACATAAGGATGAGTTTCCTAATGAGTTCTACAATTACATAAGACACTTTGAGGATACGCCGAAATTCCTAAAAGATGAAGAAATTATAAAAAGACATCAGGCGGGGCTCAAGGAATGGTTTATGGATCTTTTTTCAGGCGAATACGGCACACCGTATGTAAGAAATGTGGAGCGTATAGGCTATGCCCATGTAAAAATAAACCTCCCTGCCCATTATGTCAATGCTGCAATGCATTTTGTGAGATTGTATTGCTTAAAGATTTTAGAGAAAGAGTTCTGCGCAGATTCAAATGAGTGCAGATATTTGGCAAAATCGGTTGATAAAATTATAGACATCAACCTTGATGTCATTACAAGCTCATTTATAGAAGAGGAAATAAAAACCTATTTCCTGTCAGAAAGGGTAGAATCATATCTTATACAGTTTGCCAATAGATTCGCATACGGCCTGAATCTTACACTTGTCATGGGCCTTGTAATTATGGGTGTAATGGTAATGGGTCTGTTTGTCTATGATATAAGCCATATATTTTCAGGTAATATAGAAAAGGGGCTCCTCGGCACATTGGGCTCTCTGCTCATGATGTGGGTTGTTATAGAACTCGTGGACACAGAGGTAAAGCATCTTAAGGGCGGCAAATTTGCCATAAGGGTATTTATAAGCGTTGCCTTAGTTGCAGTTATCAGAAAGTTATTAGTAAGTACGCTCAAGGCCGATGCATTAGAGTATCAATTATCCCTTATCCTTATAGCTGCAATAGCTGTGCTCGGAATAATCTACTGGTTGATAGCAAAGGTAGAAAAGACAGAATAAATACAATAAATACCGTTATTCGTGTCCGGTGTTCGTGACCGGAAATAATACAGACACGAAACACGGACACGAATCACGGCTTTTAATCTACTGCTTATATCTCTCCTTATAATACTCCAAAGTTTTTGCAATATCTTCCTTTGAAAGCCCTTTCTTCCATTTATGCTCTTCCTTTGCCATAATCTCTTGTGCAAGCTTCGGGTCAAGCTCTGTTAATTCAGGAATAAATTTTGTATAAAAGTGTTTTGCGACTTCATAAAATCCATGCCATTGGGTAAAGTCAGGCCCCATCATGGATGCGCCCATCCTCGCCCTTCTCCCCTCATGGTGCCATAGCTCGTAGAATGTCCATTCTATCTTGTCATCAAAAGGCGTAGGGGTTATCTTGCCGGCAGCCTTTAGTTTTTCCATAGCATTTTTCGTAGGCTCGCCAAATTTTTTGTTATAAAGATTGACAGCATCATCATATTGCTTATAGAAATTTTCTACTTGTTCAGGTCCGTGGCAGGATTGGCATACATCCTTCATTGATTTTCTTCTTGCCTCCCAGTTTTCCAATTTTATTGAAATAATCGGTCTCAGTGTCCACGATATACGTTTACCCACATCATGGGTTACAGGCTGTGACTCTGTTGCACTCATGTGGCATGAGGCACAGGTCGGATACAGATAATCCTTGCCGGCAATCCACTTGTCCTTTGGGTTTGAGAGATTCATCTTGTCCTTATTTGCATTGTAAAGTATGCCGTGCTTGCTTTCATTATAGATTTCTATCTGCGGGTGGTCAGGCCCCATATGGCATCTGCCGCAGTTTTCAGGTTGTCTGGCCTGGGCTATAGAAAAGCTGTGCCGCGCATGGCAGGCAGAGCATGAGCCTTTTGAACCATCAGGATTTACCCTGCCCATGCCTGTGTTTGGCCATGTATCTGGGTCTAATTTCCCATTTGCCAAAACCTTTACCTCACTGCCGTGGCACTGCCTGCACCCGGAAGTGGCAGCAGCCGGACCTTCAACAATACTTCCGAGGACATTATCCATCGAGCCTATAAATTTGGCTGCCTGAGCATGATGGGATTCCTGAAATTCTTTTGCCGCATCTTCATGACACTTGCCGCAGTCTTTGGGCGACACGATAGTGGCAATGGTAAATCCCTCATGTTTGTAAGCATCCGGATCTTTTGCATCTGCCTTATGACACTCAATACACCCTATGCCCTTTTCAGCATGGCGGCTTTGTTTCCAGTCGTTTACCTGTCCTTCTCCTATGCCTTTCTTAATGTGGCAGTCAATACATTTTTTGTTATTAGCAGAAATATACGGTCTTACCTCATATTTGCTTGCCTTTACCTCTACATAGCCGACTATGGTAAGGGCTATGAATAGGATGAGGCTCAATGCCCCAATGAAATATTTCATAAGATTTAAATCATTTATCTGCATATCTATCTCTCCTTTCTAAAGTATAATATTCCATAAAGTTAGTATTGCAAAGGTTAAGATGGCTGAGGCTCCTATAGCCATGTTTATCCTTCCCATAGTAAAGCCTCTCTGCGTGAGGAATCTGTCTATATATGGATAAAAGGCAAATACCGCAGAAAAAATGAGAATCCCAAACAACGCAGGCTGCCTCGGCGCAATGGTTATCCATTTATATACAGCAGAAAAATACCATGGCGGCGCAACATTGGATGCAACCTCTGCCGGATTTGCCATTTGTCCGATGGTCGGTGGAAATATCATAACAAGGTTAACCATGACTATAAGGAGACCAACGGCAATAAGCCCCACCTTCATCGCATGTTCAGGATAAAATAAGTGTTTGCCTTCCGCCTCTTCCATTTTTGCAAAGCCCAGAACCCTGACTGCAATAATGTGGCCGCCTATCAGGAGAATCAAAAGCATAGGCAATAATTTGGTATGAAGGTCATACAGACGGAGGAGTGTAATTTCTGACACATCAGCGCCGCCCCTTAAAAGGTAAGCAAGCGGAGGGCCAAAAAGAGGCATCTCTTCCGCCATATTCATTACAACGGTCATTCCCCAATAGGATACCTGGTCATAGACAAGTGAGTAGCCTGTAAAACCCATAGCAAGGGTTGTAAAAAACAGCCCAATGCCTATAAGCCATTTTAATTCACCTGGGGCCTTATAAGCACGTGTTATAAAAACTCTGAGAATATGCAGAAAAAGGGTGAATATCATCAGGTTAACAGACACCTTATGAAGCCCTCTTATAAACCAGCCCAAATATATTTCGCTGTTTATGGCCTTAACACTCGCATATGCCTTTTCCGAATATGGGATGTAATAGAAGGTCATAAGTACGCCTGTTGCCGCGGCTACCATAAAAAGCACTAATGGCGTTGCCCCCATGCAGTAGAAGAAACTATTCATGTGGTCAGGAACCTCTTCCTGGATAAAATCAATAATTTTATCTTTTATGGACTTTTCTGATATTTTTTCAATTGTTGCTTCCATAAGGCTGCCTCCTTTTCTCTAACAGTTGCAAAGCGTCAAAGGGTCATAGGGTCAGAGCAAACACTTTTTGATGCTAGGATACTTTGACTCTCTGGCTCTCGGTTGTTCACTATTCTCATGCCGCCTTCAGTCTTAAGCCTTCAGCCTCACATAAATATTTTCCCCCTTCGTAACTATCTGGAACCTATCCAGCGGCCGAGGCGGGGGACCAGCAATATTCTTGCCGTTCCTATCATATACGCCCTGGTGGCATGGGCAGATAAATTGCTGCCTTGCCTTATCCCAACTGACAAGGCAGCCCAAGTCTGTGCATTTTCTTGAAAATGCAACCAAGCCCGCATCTGTCTTGAGAAGCAATAGCTTACTTCCGGCAATCTCCATAGGCATTGCATCGCTCTTTGAAAGTTCGTTTACGGTACCCACCAATATCTCTTCAAACCTTTTTTCCTTTACCTTCGGGCTCAGGAACTGCAGAAATCTGAGACCGAATGCGCCAAGCCCAAAACCGAGCCCTACCGCCATAAATGCACTGCTAAGAAACTTTCTCCTGGATACGTCATCGTTTATTACACCCATAGTATGATCTCCTCTAAAAACAAAGACGCCTTGAGCTTGTAAAACTCAAGGCGTCTTTGCCTTATTATCTGAAAGATACTGCGATGTATCTTAAAATATAGTCTAAAAGTCTACAGGTCGTTAGTCTACAAGTTTTAAACTTTTAGGCTTGTAGACTATTAGACTGGTAGGCTGTTTTTATGAACTATACCCGCTCTCTCCGTGCTGGGTAAGGTCAAGACCTTCTGTCTCTTCTTCTTGTGAAACCCTCAGACCCATTGTCCAGTCAAGGACTTTAAGCAGGATAAAGGTAACTACGAATGAATATACCCCGCTTGCTAAAACTGCTATAAATTGCTTTCCAACCAGCGCTGCGTTACCAAAGAATAAACCGTCAGCGCCTGCTGAGTTTATTGCTGTTGTTGCAAAAAGCCCTGTTGCGATTGCGCCCCATGTGCCGCCTACGCCATGCACGCCAAAGGCATCAAGGGAATCATCATAGCCGAGGAGCGGCTTAATCAGACTTGCAGCCATGTAACACAATACCCCTGCACCAACGCCTATTACAATAGAAGACATTGGCCCGACAAAGCCTGAGGCGGGAGTTATTGCCACAAGACCTGCAACTGCGCCTGATGCAGCGCCGAGCACAGTAGGCTTTCCTCTTTGTATCCATTCTGCAAATATCCACGCCAGCGCCGCCGCCGCTGTTGCTGTATTTGTCACAACAAATGCAGATGTTGCCAATGCGCCTGAGGCAACCGCGCTTCCTGCATTAAATCCGAACCATCCAAACCATAGAAGCGCTGCGCCCAAAACCGTCATCGGCAGGTTATGCGGAGCCATAATCTCCGTCATATAGCCCTTTCTCTTCCCCATAACTAACGCGGCAGCAAGGGCTGCTACGCCTGATGATATATGAACTACTGTGCCGCCTGCAAAGTCCAATGCGCCAAAGTTTCTAATCCATCCGCCCACTGCCCATACCCAATGGCATATCGGGTCGTATACGAGCGTTGCCCAGAGTACGGTAAATACGAAGAAGGTTGAAAATTTCATCCTCTCTGCAAATGCGCCTGTTATAAGCGCCGGAGTTATGATAGCAAACATCATCTGAAATGCCATAAATAGCTGATGCGGAATGGTTGCCGCATAATCTGCGTTCGGTTCCAGACCCACGCCGTTTAAGCCCAGCCATTCAAGTCCGCCGATAATTCCACCTTTATCAGGCCCAAATGCAAGGGTGTAGCCCCACAAAACCCATTGAATGCTGATAATGGCAACTATGATAAAGCTCTGCATGATTGTTCCGAGCACATTTTTCTTTCTCACCATACCGCCGTAGAAAAGCGCTAGACCAGGCGTCATGAGCATAACAAGGGCTGTTGATACCAATACCCATGCAGTATCGCCTGTGTCAATCTTCGGCGGCGGAGCCGGGGTTGCTGCGGGTGCAGGCGCAGCAGGCGCTGCTGCCGCAGGCTGACCAGCAGGAGCTTGAGCTTCTTCTGCCATGACCGCCATCGGCATTAAGATATATATCAGCAGTGCAATTGCCATGAATAATTTCCTAAACTTCTTAGACATTGTCATCCTCCTTAATGTAGATTTACGATTTTAGATTTACAATTTTAAATTTTAAATCGTAATTCGTAAATCGTAATTCGTAAATCGTAAATCGTAAATCGTAATTCGTAAATTACAGCGCTTCCTTCCCTCTTTCACCTGTCCTTATTCTTACAGTCTCTTCTACCGGCGATACAAATATCTTGCCATCGCCAATCTTTCCTGTCTTTGCAGCATTCTGTATAGCATCAACAACCTTTGCCGCCATGTCTTCTGATGTAACAACCTCTATCTTCACCTTTGGCAGAAAATCCACAGTATATTCAGCCCCTCTGTATAATTCAGTATGGCCTTTCTGTCTTCCAAATCCTTTTACCTCTGTAACGGTCATGCCCTCTATATGGATATCGTTTAACGCCTTTTTAACCTCATCAAGTTTAAATGGCTTAATTATTGCCTCAATCTTTTTCATTAGGATTCACCTCCTCTATTTACTACCGTGTTCCGTGTCCGTTGTCCGTGACCGTAAAAGTTTCTTCACGGTCACGGCAAACGGTATTTATTTCTCTTTCTTGCCGCTAAACACATCAAAGTCAATATCAACCTGAACCGTAAACCAATCCTCAACAGCTGAAAGTTTATCGTTATTCTGGTCGACATAGGCAAATATCACACTTGCATTGGGCGCAAACTTCCACGAAAAACCGTAGCTAAGCGCTCCGTAACTGCTGTCTCCCCCCATGTAATCTATTGCCAGCCAGAGATTGTCTGAAATCTCGCTCATTGTCCTTTCCCAGCAGAGAAGTATGCCGGCCTCGTCAGACTTGCCGTTTTCGTCAACAAGGAGCCTTTCATTTCCTTTATAGTATCCTACAGAAAACCTGCCTGCAGGACCGATGGTCTTTGCCGCTTTAGCATAAAGAATGTTGTAATCCGTGCCGAGTTTGGCGGTTTCATTAACCCTTGCCTCTCCTCCGGTCTTGGTCCCTAACATATACCCGCCGACTGCCAGAGCCGGGAAAAAATCGCCGAATGCGCCTTCCGGTATGCCGAGTTTCGCGTTATAATATATTGGATATGCGTCATAGGTCCCATAACCGGCAATATGGTCGAACCCCACCTCCAGCTGAACCTTTTCAAAAGGAAGCACTCCGACTGTAAACCCAAGATTTGTTACGGTTTGAGGACGGGCCCCAAGCGCCCCGCCGACCTGCTGGTCCTGACCTTTTGTAGTCACATATATATCCGATGTCAGATGAAATACGCCATACGGCTGGATGTCAGTTGACGGGCTCCAGATATGCGTTGACGGCGTTGCAAATGCCATCCCTCCCGAAAAAATTATTACCGCTGCTGCAAGTGCTGCTATTACCTTTTTCATCTCACTTCTCCTCCTTTTGTTTGTTTTTAAAAAATAAAAGTCACCTCCCCCTTTTCAGGGGAAAGGCGCCTTTGCCTTATTCTAAAATAGTAAGGATACTCTTTTGTATCCTTATGCCCGTGAAGTTACAATAAGTTATAATTGCAACTTTAATGCCAATTTCCCAACCTCTATTTTTGCGCCATTTACAGCAGATAAGGGCAAATATTGCCCAAAATATGCTTAAGTTATGGCCACCAATGCCTATTTATGAAGCATATTAAAGAATCTTGAGAACACCGTTTCACCATAGGTGTGGATAGTTTCTATATACCTTGGCGTAGCTTTCAGAATCTCTTGAGGATTAATGTATGACTGAACAGAGGCAAGCTCCTTGCCATTCACATCTATCCATTCTCTTATCATCTCTTCAGTTACCTCAAGATGAAACTGGAGGCCATACGCATTTTTGCCGACCTTTATTATTTGATGCGGAAACAATTCTGAAGATGCAAGACAGCTGCTGGGGACAGATTTCAAATCTGTCCCCATATCAAATGTGTCGCCGTGCCATTGAAATACTGTAAACTCATCAGGCAGGCCGATAAAAAGACCATCCCTCTTGCCTTCGTCAGTCAACTGCACCTTATACCAGCCAATCTCTTTTTTCTTTCCCTTATAAACATCGGCGCCTGCTGCCTTTGCGAGAAGCTGTGAGCCAAGGCATATGCCAAGTATAGGCACATCATTTTTAAGCGCACTTTTTATGAGCAAAACCGCGTCCTTTATAAACGGATAAATATCCTCCTCATATACACCCATTGGCCCGCCGAGTACAATAAGACCGTCATAACCGTGAATGTTATTTGGTATTCTTTCGCCTTTAAATATCTTTATAAAATCTGCCGCAACCCTTTTTTGTTTGAGCGCCTTATCTATTATCCCCAATCCCTCGGTTGCTACATGCTGAAACACAAGGACACTTGCCATCACTTTCTCCCTTCCAATGCTGTAATCAATATCTCTGCAATCTCTTTCATTGGCCTTCTTCTGTCCATGCTGATTTTTTGAATCCGTGAAAAGGCATCACTTTCTGAAAGCCCTTCCTTTTCCATCAGGAGACCCTTTGCCCTTTCTATTGTCTTTCGCGCCTCAATACTTTCTCTTAAATCTATATTTTCCTTTCTTACAACCTGAAATTCCCTAAACCTTGATATTGCAAGCTCAATTGCCGGCAGTAAATCTTCTTCCCTTATTGGCTTTACAAGATATGCCATAATGCCGGCCTCTACAGCCCGTTTGATAGTTTCTTCATCTTTCTTAGCTGTTAAGAGAATGACAGGTGTCGGCTTCAGCTTATTTATTGCCATTGCAGCTTCAATGCCGTCCATGCCTGGTAGCTTAACATCCATGAGAATTGCATCAGGAGATAGCTTTTGCAAGAGTTCCACTGCCTCAAGACCGCTCTTGCCTTCGCCAATAACCTCGCAGCCAATATCTGTTAAAAGCCCTTTCAATACAAACCTCTGGTCCTGGTTATCATCTACGACAATTATTTTTCGATTTTGCATGGCAAGAGTAATTAGCAATTATAATGCCAAAAGAAGCAGGCAATGGGTAATATACTTCAGGCAATGGGCAATAGGCAAAGATAAAAATCCTATAGCCTATCGCCTCTTGCCTATAGCCTGTATTTATTACCTATAACCCATAACCTGTATTTTTTGTGGTTTTATATTCGGCAGGGTGGGTAAAAAATGGGCAAATTAATAATACAAGATATTTTTTCTCGTATAAGACGGCTGACGGCTATTGCTAAGAGATATTTTCTAAAAAGTAATTTTAAGAGGCCAACCAATTTTGAATAGATAAACCAGGAATTCTTTCAAAATGTTTGACATTCCTTGTAATTAAAACCATACGATTTGATAGTGCAATTGCTGCAATTCTTAAATCAGGCTCTCCAATCGGCGTGCCTTTTCTTTCCATTTCGGCTCTCAACTCACCATAAACATACGCAGAAGGTTTGTCAAACGACAAAACTTTAATGTTTGGCCAAACCATATTAGAAAGCTTTTCTAAAAGAACATCTTTTTTTAAACTATTCTTATATGCACCATAAATTAATTCGCCTACAGTAATTGTGGTCGTAAATTGATATTCTGGAGGAATTTCATTTAATCTATTACAAAGTACAGAAGAGGGATTTTTACTTATAATGTGGCTTATAATATCTGTATCAAATAAAAACATAATTATAAATCAACACTACGATCAAATGATTGCCCTCTTTTCCTGTATATATCTTCTACAAATTCATCAATATTATCAAACTCCTCCCATGCCCCAATAGCAGCTAAAAGGCCTTTCTTAGACTCAATTTGATATTCTATAACTTGCACATGAATCATGCCTATTTTTATAGGACTCACTACTTGACTTACTATAAAACTTTTTTCATAGTAGCATGGTTCGCCTGTAAAATAGGCATCCTTATCTACCAAATCAACTTCTACTGCTGATGTTAAATTCATTGGCCATCACCTCTTTCTAACCAGCCTTGGTAGGTTATATTCATGCTTACTTGTGGTAAAGGCTGTACCGGTATTTTAACCATCTGCAAGTGAGACTCAAAAATATTCGTCTTATTAGTACTTTCAATTAAAGCTCTTCGCGAAATATAATCAATTTTATCCTTTTCACCAAGGATTTTCAATGGTTCAAATGGTTTAGTAATTTCTAATGTGTCATTGTATAGAATAGTTATATCATTTATCAGGTCTTCTAAGTCTTTCGAAGCATATTCTATCATTTCGGCAAAACCAATAATTTCTTTTGCTTCTTTTCTATTAACAAAATGATTGTGGAAGTAGAGTCTTTCCGTCAAATGTGTAACAATACTTCTCACCTGTTTTCCTTTATTTTTTCCTTTTAAATGCAGCCGCAAGAGATTTTCTGATATTCTTCTTATCAATGAATGTGTTCTATTAACAGAACCTAAGATATATGTTGGCACATCACCAACTAAACTTTTTAGTATTTCTGATAAAGCAGATTGCTCTTTAATACCAATTTTTTCTTTGGCTAAGCTTATAAACCCAATTATATCCTCTACTTCTAAGGTTATTTTTTTACCATCTTTAGTGACATATTCTCCCCGAGGGTCTACAGGACTCAATTGGCTAAAGGGGCCCATAATAATTTTATTTGCGCCCAAAGCTATAAGCGTAGCCGCACTTAAAGCCTTATCAAGAACAATTACTTCCAACTCATCACAGTATTCTCGTATAAGATTTACTAAAGGCCATGGGGTATCAAGATTCCCCCCTGCACTTTTAATACACAATGAAATTTTTTTTGCCTTTCCCATTACTTTTAGTTGACTATAGAATAAAGGCAAAACATCTAAGGCAATCGATGCGGAACAAAGCTGTGGCGGTTGTCTATCGCTGGTAATATAGACAATCACCTTGGATTTTCTTTCTTCTTCAAGTTTTTGAAGGAGTGTTATCCTTTCTTGTCTTTGCATAATAGTTATTCAAAATACCCCTTAGACTTTTAAACACAAGATTCTCTGAACAGTTTATATGAGAGACTTCCCAAAGATAGCATTACAATATTTCCCTGTCAAGGCCTATCGATGGCCTATTGATGGATGTGTCTATTGATGTGATGTTAAGGTTTTTCTATCATTAACCGCTTATATAACTCCACATATCTCTTTGCAGACCTTTCCCATGAAAAGTCCTGCTGCATGGCATTCAGGACAAGTTTTTTCCATTCCTTTTTATCAGAGAAGGCCTCAAGCGCCTTATTCACCTTTACAATCAGTGCCTTTGAAGAATATTCGTTAAACTTAAAACCATTCCCTTCTGCAACTTTGGGGTCGTAGTCATCAATCGTATCATCAAGCCCTCCTGTTGCCCGCACTATCGGGATTGTTCCATATTTCAGGCTGTATATCTGATTTAAACCGCATGGTTCATACTTGGATGGCATTAAAAACATGTCAGAGCCTGCCTCTATTTTGTGGGCAATCTTATTGTCAAAGGTGATTTTTATGCCAAGCTTTTTAGGATATTTTTTTGCAAGCCCTTCAAATAAATCATGATATTTTCTCTCGCCTGTACCAAGCACAACCATACCCAAGTTCATATTCATCAAATCTTCCATTGCCTGCGATAAAATATCAAAACCCTTCTGGTCTGCAAGCCTTGATATTATGCCGATAACAGGCGCATCGTCCGATAGATTTAGACTATATTCTTTCAAAAGGTCTTGCCTGCATTTTGCCTTGCCGCTTAAATCTTTGTAATCATATTTTGAGATTATGAATTTATCCTTTTCGGGGCTCCAGTCGTCATAATCAACGCCGTTCAACACGCCAAAGAGATTATCCTTCTTTGCCATCAAAATACCTTCAAGGCCGTAGCCGAATTCAGGGGTTTGAATCTCTTTGGAATATTTTTCGCTTACTGTTGTGATAATATCAGAAAATACTATACCTGCCTTTAAGAGGTTCATATTTCCCCAAAACTCGATACCATCCGGCGTAAAAATCTCATGAGGAAGACCTGTTAATGGAAAGTGAGATTGCGGAAACTGCCCCTGATATGCAATGTTGTGGATTGTAAATACAGTTTTTGTATCTGCAAAGAATTGGTCGTTTTTATAGATGGTTTTTAGAAATGCTGAGATAAGCCCTGTCTGCCAGTCATGGCAGTGGATGATATCGGGTTTGAAATTTAGCTTTTTTATTGCCTCTACAACTGCCCGCGAGAACAATATAAATCTTTCTGCATTATCAAAATAGTCGCCGTCGGGCATGGTGTAGAGATATTTCCTGTCATAATATTCATCCCTTTTTAAAAAGTAGGCCGGCACATTATTGGCTGAACTCTGGAATACAGGCACGCTTAATTCTCTAAAGCCCAGAGATACAGAAACCTGAATGCCGGTGTCTTTGATTTCGGCTTTTTCTCCTGACTCCTGTATCTGCCTGTAAAACGGCATAATAAGTCTCACCTCGCAGCCAAGGCCTTGAAGAACTTTTGGCAAAGCGCCTGTCACATCCGCCAGCCCCCCTGTCTTTGCAAACGGTATCGCCTCTGGCGTTGCGATAAGAACTTTAAGAGCTCTCATCATGATTATCTCCTTTGAAGCATGATAAAAAATTTATCTTGCGATTCACGATACTATGCTGCTCCTTTAAAATCTCTTTGCACCCTTTCCAAAGCATCTTTATCTATAATCAACTCCACAGCTGTTAATGCAAGACACTTTGCGCCTTCCATAATGGCATTCTTGCCATCCTCGGTAATGGTCGCATCTGCAAATTCCCTTGTATGGATATTTATGCCTTTCCGAAGCAGAATATGCGGATGAATGGTTGGCAAAACCTGAGACACATTGCCGATGTCAGAAGAACCGGCATTTTTATCCATAGGAAAATCATCCTCTTTAAGGCCAAGAAATTCCATCTGCCTTCTGTATATATCTGCCAATGCCTTATTTAGTTTTAGGGGCGCATTCATATCAGCGCCTTCCTCTATGGTCAATTCACAGCCTGTGGCCAGCGCCGCGCCCCTTGCGCAGTTCAAGACCCTTTCTTTTACAGAATAGAGTTCATCCAAATCCTTTGCCCTTACATAAAAACTGGCAGATGCCTTTTCAGGGATAATGTTAGGAGCTACTCCACCATCTGTTATTATCCCATGAATACGCACATCGTTTCTCAACTGCTGCCTCATGGCATTTATGGAATTAAAGGTCTGGATAACCGCATCCAGCGCATTTATCCCTTCTTCAGGATATGCAGACGCATGGCTTGGTTTGCCTTTAAAATTAAGATTAAGCCTGATGAGACCGAGGAAAATTCTTGACACGAGCCTCTTTGAAGACGGATGTGCCATCATGGCAGCATCAAATCCCTCAAACACCCCTGCCTTTATCATGGCAATCTTTCCTACGCCAATCTCTTCAGCTGGCGTGCCAAGCGCAACTACACTTCCGCCTGTTTTCGGAATTACTTTTGAAACTGCTATTGCGGCGCCGATTGAGGCAATGCCGGAAATATTATGTCCACAGCCGTGACCTATTTGAGGCAAGGCATCCATCTCTATAAGAAGGGCAATTGCCGGTTTCCCATTCCCACAAACAGCCTTGAATGCAGTTTCAAGGCCAGCTACGCCTTTATCTACCTTAAAACCAAATTCCCTCAGTATATTTACGCAGGCAGCAGATGTCTTGTATTCCTTCAGGCCTGTTTCCGGATTATGGTAAAAATCACAGCTTAAGGAAAAAAGCCTTTCTTTAATTCCATCAAGTATATTTAACACCTCTTTTTTTATTTTAATTACCTGCATAGCGAGATTAACTCCTTAATATCCTCTATTATCATATCTGCCCCTGCATCTTCCAATTCCTGCCTTCCCCTGAAACCATACGCAGCGCCAATTGTTATTACACCCGCCTGTTTTCCTGCCTCAATATCTATCTTGCTGTCTCCTGCAAAGACTGTCGCCTTTGGCGAAGTATTGAGTTTTCTTAAAATTATCTCGAGTGCCTCTGGCGCAGGTTTCTTGTTCTGCACGCCGTCTCCGCCAACTACCTTTTTAAAATAACCTGAAATACTCAATCCATCTAAAATCTGTTCCGTTAGATTGAGCGGTTTGTTTGTGGCAATAGCAAGTTTTTTGCTTTTAAAATGCTCTAAAACATTTACTGCACCATTATATAGCTTTGTTTTTACCAAGATATGGTTGCTATAATATTCCATGAATATGACCCTGGCCTCTTCAAGAAGATTTTGTTTATTTTCTGGCAACACCCTCTGCAGAAGCATCTTTACACCCCATCCAATGCTCTCTTTTATTGCCTGATATGAAAGTTCTTCAAGACCCATTTGCCGAAGTGTCTTATTAACAGCCCAGGCAATGTCTTCACTGGAATCAATGAGCGTGCCGTCTAAATCAAATATTATTAGTTCTGTCCGGAACATAGCATCGTATATCTGTTTATAGGAATATATGCCAATAAAAAAGCCCGCATCTTTTAAGATGCGGGCTTTTATTTTGGTTATAGTGACTTTTTACTCTGCTGTCACATTTGCAGCCTGTGGGCCTTTTGGGCCCTTTGTGACATCAAATTGCACCTTCTGTCCTTCTTTCAGGGTCTTAAAACCATCGCCCTGAATAGCAGAAAAATGCACAAAGACATCTTCCCCGGATTCTTGCTCAATAAATCCATAACCTTTGGACTCATTGAACCATTTTACTTTTCCTGTTGCCATTGCACAAAACCTCCTTTCAAAAGATTTTCATAAGCCATAGAGGTTTTGTGTTAAGGCATAAAACCTGACATAAAAAACCACCCTACAACCTACTTGAAGCATTACTTTATCAGAAAATACAGTATCGGTCAAGGACTTTTTTGCTTTCTGTCAGCAACACATAAACTGTCCTTTTTATAGCACATGAATTGTCCTATTGTATGGTTTCCTAAATTTCAAGGAGGAGACCATGAAACGGA
>Ga0154340_1097_pt1 | contig 21537 bp, 19 predicted proteins | sample RifGroA2_FD_115868 | JGI IMG/M metagenome (GOLD analysis project Ga0154340, IMG submission 115868) | Deltaproteobacteria bacterium GWA2_43_19 | reverse complement strand
CAACAGGCAGAATAGGATTTGGGAGAATTGATCCTATGGAGAGTATAGCCCTAAATAAAATTACACATAAAGATTGACATTACCTAAACAGATTGCAATCTTGACAAAATGTTTGCATCGCACCAAGTCATAAGAATGCAAGACTAAAAAGATTAAAAAGATTTTCTCAAAAAAGATTTTCTGTCAAGACTTTTTTGAGATATTTATGCATATTGGACTTGTATGGCATTATGAAAAATGATAATCTTTTTTGCCGTAAGAGGTGGCAGCGAACCCCATGAGAAATTTTTTCAATAGGCAGCGAATATCCTATGCAAGTTCATAACAATACAAATTCTCATTCTTTATCACATCTATCGGGAATTTCTAACGGGGTGAAGATAACTATATTGGGGTGCGGGACATCTACAGGCGTTCCTGTTATCGGTTGCGGATGCAATATCTGCACTTCAAAAGATGTTAAAAACAAAAGGACTCGTTCATCCCTGCTTATCACTGCAAGCAGCAAGAATATCCTCATAGATACATCTACTGACCTGAGATACCAGTCACTGGCTTACAAGATAGACCGTATTGATGCTGTTTTGTATACCCATCCCCATGCAGACCATATCCATGGAATTGACGAGCTGAGAACCTTTAATATGATTCAGAAGAGCGCAATTCCGTGCTATGGCAGTGAATTTACAATAAATCGCATAAGAGAAATGTTTAGATATATATTCATACATGATGAGAATGACAGCTGGAAGCCGGACCTTGAAACCTTTCTGGTTTCATCGTCCTTTGACCTTTTTGGTTTGCTGATTCAGCCGATAAATGTTTATCATGGCAAGATGCAGATACTTGGTTTCAGGATTGGAGGATTCGCATACATAACAGATTGCAGCCAGATTCCAGATGATTCCAAGAAGCTGCTCAATAATCTTGATATACTAATATTAGGCGCCCTTCGCCACAAACCGCACCCAACCCATTTCAGCATTCAGGAGGCAGTCCATGTTGGTGAAGAACTGAAGGCTAAAAGGGTCATCCTTACTCATCTTGGCCATAACCTTGATTATATTGAAACAAACAAAACACTGCCTAATGGATTTGAACTGGCGTATGATGGGATGGAGATAGAGATTAGTTGATTAGCGGATTAGAGAATTAGAAAAATCTAATTCTCCAATCTCCAATTCGCTCATTCGCTATTTTACAATCCTCGTCCCCGCCTTTCCTTCCATTGCTGATTCTAAAAGCTCAGACGTTGTTATTATAACCTCTTTACCGCCTGCCTTTAAAAAACCAATCGCAGCCTCTATCTTTGGCCCCATGCTTCCTGGAGCAAACTCGCCGGCAGAGAGATATTTTTTGGCCTCTGAAACAGTGAGTCTATCCATTGCCTTTTGATTTGGCTTGCCGAAATTTATATAAACCTTCTCACTTGATGTCAGATCTATAAATGCCGCTGCCCCTATTGTATTGGCCAACACAGCAGTTGCTATATCCTTGTCTATCACTGCGTCTATGCCCTTTAAAGTGCCGCCCTGTAATTCCATTACCGGCACCCCACCGCCGCCTGCGGCAATCACAATAACACCATCTATAGCAAGTCTTTTTATAATATCTGCCTCAATGACCTTTAGCGGTTTAGGGGAGGGGACAACCCTCCTGTAGCCCCTGTTGCTATCTTCAATAATTGTCCAACCTTTTTCTTTTTGGAATATCTTTGCCTCTTTTTTTGTATAAAAAGGGCCTATGGGTTTTGTAGGTTTTGAAAAGGCAGGGTCATTTTTGTCAACTACAACCTGTGTGACAATCGTTGCCACATCTCTACGCGCGTTAAGTTTTTTAAGCTGATTATAAAGCGCCTGCTGGAGCATAAAGCCTATGCCGCCTTCAGAATCAGCATTGCAAATATAAAGAGGCATGGGTGGTATTATATCCTTTGCAGCCTCATTTCTTATTACTATGTTGCCGACGATAGGGCCGTTGCCGTGGGTTATGACAATCCTTTTCCCTTGTGATGCCATCTTTGCAATATAGGCCATACACTTTTCTGTATGCTCAAACTGCTCTTCAATGGTGCCTTTTTCGCCTTTTCTGATAAGGGTGTTGCCGCCGATGGAGACTATTGTAAGTGATTTATCCTGCATGGCCTGATAATACCTGCTTTCAAGGTGAGAGTCAAACCCTCTGCAAGATTATAAAAATAGCTTGACAATATATTTTAAAAATGATAATCATTTTCAATATAATGTCCGAGGGGGCAAAAATGTCATTTAGGCGAACATCTTGCATTGCTGTTATATTTATACTTTTTGCTTTTGCATCTGTCTTTGCGGGTGAAAAGATATGGACGGATGTTGTTCATGAAATAGAAAGTGTTTTGAACAGAGGCGCGGATGCGTATGCAGAGGGAAGGATAGATAATGCAAAGGCATCTGTATCTGAGGCATATTTTAACGGCTTTGAAGGAAGCGGTATGGAGACCGCTGTAGGCCTATATATTTCCACAGGCAGGAAGAGTGAGCTGGAATCCATGTTCAACGATATAAGAAAGGCTATGGCTGCAAGTGCGTCTGTGGAGGATGTAAAGGAAAAAATTGGTCTGCTTGCAAGGGCGTTGGAAAATGATGCAAAAAAACTCCCAGAAAAGGGCGAGGGGAAGAGAGAGTCGCCGTACACCACATTCGTTAATTCGTTCATAATAATCTTAAGAGAGGGTTTTGAGGCAATCCTTGTAATAAGTGCTATCAACGCCTACCTTGCAAAAACAGGGCAAAAAGAAAATGTCAAAGCAGTATACAAAGGCGCAGGCATTGCTATTGTTGCGAGCATTTTTACCGCCATCCTTCTTCAGACTGTAATTCAGATAAGCGGTGCTGGCAAAGAGGCGATGGAAGGGATTACAATGCTTTTTGCGACCGCTGTTTTATTTTATGTAAGCTACTGGCTTATAACAAAGATAGAGATTTCAAGGTGGCAGCATTACATAAAATCAAAGGTGGAGAGTTCATTAACAAAGGGAAATATCCTTGCGCTGGGCTTTGCCGCATTTCTCGCTGTCTATCGCGAAGGCGCTGAGACAATCCTGTTTTATCAGGCATTGTATTCTACATCAGACGGCAATAGCGGCGCAATTGTTGCAGGGTTTATTGCAGGCTCTCTGCTTCTTGTCGGGCTATTTGTCCTGATTAAATATGGCAGCGTCAGGATTCCCATAGGGCCATTTTTTGCCGTAACATCCGCACTTCTTTATTATCTTGCCTTTACATTTGCAGGAAAGGGCATACGGGAACTTCAGGAGGCTGAATGGGTTTCTTCTATATACATTGAAAAATTTCCGACAATAGGTTTTTTGGGCATATACCCGACATGGGAAGGGATACTCCTTCAGGCAATTCTTATTCTGGCGCTTCTTGTCGCCATTGTTTACAGCTTTGTTTTAAGACCTTATAAAGAGATGATAACGGTGACAAAGGATATATCCCATATAGAATCGGATATAAAAAAGTTGCACGCTGCACTGGATGATGTAAGTCAGCATACAATGACAGCCCATGGATTGGCCAGCGGAATTGCCGGTCAGGAAACAGAGGAGATAAGAAAACATCTAATTGATATAGATAAGAAGGTTCATGAGGTGGCGGAACATCTGGATAAACTTTCAAAAGGGCTTGAGGATATATTTGCGGAAATAGAAAGGGATATAAAAAATCAGAAATGAGAAATCAGAGATGAGAAATAAAGATATTTCCAGAACAATTGAAAGCTTTTTTGTAAAGAACAGGGAGAGGTTCATATACATCCATATGTTTATGCTGATTGTCTTTCTGGCATTGATCCTTATACCGGCGTTTCTCCCCCTTCCTTCTGAAGACGCAGCCATCTTCAATAATTTTACACTTGCGGCACGGTTTATCCTGTGGGGGATATGGTTTCCCCTGGCGCTTCTCTCGGTCGTTTTCTTTGGAAGATTATGGTGCGGGCTTCTCTGTCCGCAGGGTGCACTGAGTGAATATGCAGGCAGGAGGGGGTTCAATAAACCGATACCACGATGGATGCGATGGGAAGGGATGCCCATAATTAGTTTTATCGCTGTTACAATCCTTGGACAGTTGGTTGGCGTCAGAGACTATCCTCTGGCTGCTCTTGAGGTTCTTGGCGGGACAATGGTTCTGGCCACGCTGGTCGGTTTTTTATATGCCAATGGACGGAGGCCGTGGTGCCGTTATCTTTGCCCCATAGGACCTCTTCTCGGAATATTCTCAAGACTTGGCGCAGTAAGTTTTGAAAAAAATGGCGGAGACGGAAGCATGTCCCTGAAGGCTTTAATCAGGGAGGGCTACGTTTGCCCAACCTTCATAAATACCGCAAACAAGGTTTCAAGCTCCAACTGCATAGAGTGTTTTAGATGCGTAAGCGCTGATAGCAATGCTTCTCTCCATCTCAAGATACGACATCCCGGGCTTGAAATAGAGGAGATTAAAAAAAGAGAGCCAAATCTATGGGAAACGCTATTTTTATTTTTAGCAACAGGCCTTGCACTGGGCGCATTCCACTGGCAGGTAAACACGGTTTTTATAAAGTATAAACAGGCTATAGGTGGTTTTCTGTTAAATATAGGGCTGGGAGATTTTATAGGAAAGAGCGGGCCGTGGTGGATTATGGCCAACTATCCTTCGGCAGGCGATGTGTTTAACCGGCTTGATTTTATTTCAATAACAACATTTATGCTGGCGAGCATGGCGGGCATTGCAATCATCCTGTTTATGCTAACTGCTATTTCCGCTGTTCTTTTAAGGGAGACGGAGGCAATTGTGACGACAATTATCCGGTTGGGTTATCTCTATGCGCCTGTTGCGCTGGTATCGCTTGTCCTCGGACTCGGGTTGATACTATTCCAGTCATTGGGCGACCTCGGTTTAAGCAAAAGGGCCGTTCAGATACTGCAGGGCGGACTCTTTGCCGAAGGCGGGATATGGAGCATATATCTCGCAGTTAAGCTGCAACAGAAGTGGAGTCTGGCAATTATCCCCGGTGTTATCGGGATAGGGTTTGTGGCATTGGCATGGCATAGGGTTATTTTTTAGTTTTTTTGAACGGTTGATGAAAATAAAAATCATGTGCATGAAAGGAGGTGATGAAGATGTCGGCATTGATTGTAGGAAAAGAGGCTCACATAGGCGCTGTTTGCGAGATTCTCATGGGGAGCGGTTTTAATGCAGTGTATTATCAGCAGGGAGGGGAAGAGATTGATAATGCTTGCCTGAGAGGCTATGGACAACTGGATATGTTGATTCTGATGAAAGAGACTATAGAGGAATCTGACATCAGAGGAATATTCAAACAGGCCGTGAGATTGGATATTCCAGTGGTTCTATGGCGAGGAGGGATGATGATGCATAAGAAAAGGCTGAAATGGATTTTGCCGTTCATGTTCTTTTCCGCAACAGGCATGGTCATGGCAGGTCAGAACAACTGGGTACAGGTTGCAGATGAGATTGAGAAGGCTTTGCATGATGCCATGAGGTCCTATGAGACAGGGAAGACGAGTGAGGCAATGGAACAGGTAGCAGATGCCTACTTCGGTATCTTTGAAGGTGAGAAGGCGAATATGGAGATAGCGGTCAGACGGTTTATATCCCTGAAAAAGGCTGCCGAGCTTGAAAAGGGGTTTTCTGATCTGCGAAAGGCGATGTTTAATAAAGCGCCCCTCGCAGATGTGAAAAGGCAGATTGCGGCTCTCGTAGGAGCGGTAAAAGAGGCTGCTGGAAAGCTGGATGGAAAGGGGGTGAAGATCAGTATGGAGTAGACAGTAAGCAGAAGGCAGGAGTAGGGTGGGCTATGCCCACCAACAAATTACTAAAAATTCAAAAAGGAGGCTTTAGAAATGAAAACATTAAGAACAACATTTCTTGCACTAATTACGGCGGCGTTATTCTATGCGCCGGTATTTGCCCTGGAGACACCAATAGGCATACCGCAATCCATTTATGGCATGGAAATAGCAGCGGTCTATCTGCAGGCCATTGAGATGGAGCCAAAGGGGATTATGAAATCGCGGGGAGAATCGGATATCCATCTTGAGTGCGACATAAGGGCAGCAGAGAATAACCCAAATGGTTTTGCAGCAGGGGAGTGGATACCGAACCTTATCATCCACTATACCATTATAAAACTGGACACAAACCAGACCATTGAAGGCATTATGGTGCCTATGGTTGCAAATGACGGCCCGCATTATGGCGATAATGTAAAGATGCTTGGCGCAGGTAAATACAAGGTTGTCTATAAGATAGACAACCCTCTCAAAAAGAGTGAGTTTGGCAGGCATACGGACAGGGAAACAGGGGTCAGGGATTGGTTCAAGCCCTTTGAGGTTGAGTGGGAGTTCAACTTTTTCGGCGCTGGCAAAAAAGGCGGCTATTAAAAGCTTTAAGATACTATTGAAAATAATAATCAAGTTCAATGGAGGGTTGCATGGGAATATATAAAACAAAAGAAATTCCGGAAGCGGTGATGGCATACGGGGGACAGTCCCTCCGTTTTAGGCGGAGCGGATTAAATCTGTCCTCAAAGGCTATAGGCATAGCTATAATCCTGCTGATGTCATTCTTTTCATTATTCTCTTTTGCAGCAGAGGATAATGCAAAGAGGCTTGAGCAGAAGTTGGATGCCCTTGAAAAGCGGACAGATGACATGGAGAAGGAGATAAGGCAGGAGCATAAGCCTCTCTTAAAAGAGATAAGCGAGCATATAACAACACTGGAGAAAGATCTCGATATGGTGGACTACAGGACAGCCAGGATAAAGGCCTTAAGCGAGAAAGTAGAGACTTTTAGTATCGGGGGCGACCTTTCCTTCTTCCTTCAGGGGATTGGAGAAAATAGCCAGGGTTATAGAGACAAAGGGGATGCCTCCTACTCAGCAGACCTCTTCCTTATTACGCCTGCAGGTCCTTACGGAAATGTATATTTCAGAGGTGATATTGGGCAGGGTAAAGGGATTGCCCCTTACTTGCCCCCAACCTTCTCAGGTGCAAATGCAGATTTGGAGTTTAACGAGCCAAAGTTTGAACTGGTAGAGGCATGGTATTGGACCGAGTTTGCCATTCCGGATATAAGGGATAAAAGGCTGGAGCTTACCATGGGCAAGATGGATCCAACAGCCCTCTTTGATGCCAATGCTGTTGCCAACTCGGAGACGAATCAATTTCTGGCAGATATATTTGTCAATAACCTTGCCCTTGAGTTCGGCGGAGATGCCAATGGATACGGAGCAGGTTTGTCCACGGCTTACCGGTTTACCTCCATATACGACAAAGGCCTAAAAGTAGTCGGAAGGGTTGGCATGTTTGAAGGGGATGGTAATTTTAAAGATGTATTGGATAGCCCCTTCTTTATAGCAGAATTGGACACATGGATGCCCTTCTATGGACTGAATGGGAACTACCGCATCTATGGATGGGTCAATAACAATAAACATACAGACCTTCTTGATTCAAGCAAGGATAACCTCTCAAATCAGGGCTTTGGTGTAAGCCTTGACCAGCAGGTATCAAATGATGTAACCCTTTTTGCCCGCTATGGCATTCAGGATGAGGATGTCTCAAAGTTTGACCGGGTCTTTACAGCAGGCGGCCAACTCATCGGAAATAACTGGAGAAGGGCAAATGATGTCATCGGCATTGCCTACGGCGCAAGTCATGTAAGCAGTAAATATAAAGCAGCATCCCTTGGGCTTGACGGCTATGCGGCAAATGCATCATACGAGCATTACCTGGAGGCATACTATAAATACTGGGCAAGTAAAAACCTCTCCATATCACCGGACTTGCAATATGTTATAAATCCTGGCGGTGATAATGCAAAAGACAGCATATTTATTTATGGTGTAAGGATGCAGGCGACATTTTAGACAAAAAGAACCTCCCTCTCCCATTGCGGGAGAGGGAAGGGCGAGAGGGATTGCGTTTATTAAATATATTTGCTATCTTTGACGCATGTTACTGCGGATAAGGGTTTATTATGAAGATACTGATTGCGCGGGCGTTGTGTATTATGCCAATTATCTGAGATATTTTGAGCGCGGCAGGGTGGAACTTTTAAGGGAGCGTAAAGTCTCGCTTCCAGAGCTGGAGGATAAAGGCATCCTCTTTCTTGTTACACAGGCCGAAATAGAGTATCTCTCTCCGTGCAAATATGACGACCTTCTCTTCTTGGATACACAGATAGCTGACATATCAGGGGCGACCCTGACATTCAAACACACTATAAGAAGGGAAGGCTCGGAAAAGGATTTGGTTAGAGGCAAAGTAGTCCTTGCAACAGTTGGCAAAGGTGGGAGGCCGATAAGAATTCCAGAGGACTTGAAGAAGGTGTTGGGCTGATTTGTGAAATAATATTATGGGAAGTGTTGTTCCCTCAGAGGTTACTGTCAAGGTATTAATTAGCCCACGTGATAAACTTTCGGATGGTATTAATACAAACGCATTAAGTAATGTTACAAAGTCGCCTGATTTTGTTTTTTGACCATGAGTCAAGTGTCTTCTGGACTGTCGCCCAAATTGCATCAAGATTATCGAACCACCGGTTAGTGGTTGATTCATATCGAATCTGACGCCATATCCTTTCCTGCATATTTAAGGCAGGCTGATATGGCGGGAGGTACACAATCCGGAGTCTTCGATGTTTTTTCAGGAACTCCCGGATCGCATCACCCTTATGCCAACATGCTCGGTCGACATACAGCCAAATGGTGTAGCCGCGAAGCCGACTATAGAGGTGCTGCAACACCTTGAGAAATCCTTCCCGGTTACCGCGTTCCGTCTGAATCATCCCGGCGCGGCCCAGAAGAGGAGCCACCCAACCGGAAACATTCAAGCGCTTCTGATGCTGGCTGGTTGTCGGAACCTTCAACCGTTTGCCTATAAGCGCCCAACCGCGGCCCAATCGAGGATGCAGAGTAAATCCCCTTTCGTCCTGAAAGATAACAGTTTCCTTAGTCCCCAGCGTTTTGAGTTTTTTTTAAGCTCCTGGCGAGTTTCTTCGCGTCCTCGGCCTTTGCTTGAAGATAGGCATGGCTGGCTCGCTTCAAACGATACCCGAACTGATGCATCCAGTACTGGGCCTGACGGACTTTCAGCTTTATCCCAAACTGCCGCTGTATATGGGCCGCCAACGTGGGGCCGTCCCATCGGACACGGTTCAATCCGAACCTCTGAGGCGATTCCTCCAAATGACGCTCAATCTGTGCAACAATCTTCGGCGTCATACGAGGGGGACGGCCTGTCTGCTTTTTCGGAACCAGGGCTTCTACTCCGGCCTTGTTTACCGCCCGCGCCCAGCGGTTTATATTCATCCGACTCTGGCCGAGAACCTCTGAGATCCAGCCCGGCCGCTGCCCCTCCAGCACCAAAAGGAGGGTGGCTATCTTTATGCCGATCCATGCTCCTGGTACTTTCTCAGCGAGGGCCAGTAATTGCTCTTTGGATACCTTTTCTGATCTCACGGGGGAGGTTTTCATGTCCCCAGTATAATATAAGCCAGGCTAAAATGTAACAAAATTTAATGCGTTTGTATTAGGTGGAGATATTTGTATTTTTGTTGATGTAAATAATGGAGAAGTAATTACCAACATCAGATGGAAATAATGATCAACGCGTTACATCAACGATGCGGCGGGGAATCTCATCGCAGAGACTGACGGCACAAATCAGATTACGAAGTATTACATCTACGGGGCATCCGGTGTCCTGTCCGTCTGTCCGCAAGCCCCCGATTCTCCTAAAACCTAACCTCCTTTCAAAAATCAGCCGTCAACTTTAACTTTTTTTCTTCTCCTCGTTACCATTTCATATCTTTTTTTGCCTCTCAACAACATTTTCCATCCGATTCAGCCCATGAGCGCAAACCTCCGGCGGACACCTCATTTTCAAGGTCATCTGATTATTGAATTTGCAAGAAACTGGATTCCCGATAGAGACTTCGGGAATGACACAAAAAATGTTTTTCAACTGCTACAGTCTCAGATAAATCCCTGTCAGAAGTCCATCCCACGCCTCAAACCAGAATTCCTTTTTCGGCCTTGTCTTGAACACATCAACTCCCTTCCAAACCTCTGCCGGAGTCCTTCCATCAAGATTCTGATGAGGACGGACATGGTTATACCAGAATCTAAATTGACCAAGCGCGCCATTGAGTTGTTCTCTGCTGTTTACCTCCCACTTGTTCAGCTTCTCCTTCAAAATCCCGAAGAATCGCTCTATCCGTCCATTCTGCCATGGGCAGCAAAGGTCAATTGTCTGATGTTGAATACCCACAATCCAGAGGCTTAATTTAAATATCCATGAGGTAAAGACAGGTTCATTGTCAGTGCGTAAAAACTTTGGTTTACAGTAGTTCTCAATCACATCAAGCAGAAAACGCAATATTGTAATTGCTGCTTTATCTTTTATCACAGTTAGGCCAAGACTCATTCTGCTTTTGTGTTCAACTATTCCGAGAATGTTATTAAGATTTCCATGTTCATCAGTCTTGCCTGTCAAATCCATGCCCCAGACAAGATTCTTCGGCACATCTTTCGGTTTGCTGTTTTTAATTTTCCTTCTCAATACCCGAATCTCATATTTATGCTTCCTTACAACCTCATTCACAAAACTCTTACTCACCGTCATCTCCTTATCGTGCGCAAATCTGCGGTTGAAAGTATGAGCTATTTTTCTGCATCCAGATTCAGTCATCAATGCTTTAAGGCGAATAATCTCCTGTTTTACCCATGCAGGTTTTGGCGGTCAGCGATAAAATATGAACTTCTCAACACATGGTTTCTTTCGTCCAAATCTCTGATAAAATCTTGCCTGAAAAAGAGAGTCAAACAGGCAGCGGAGCCTGTATTCACACACAGCCCACGCCCACCATAGATAGAAAAACATACAATCTCCTTTTTCAACCGATACAGAAAAGCCATAGAGCAGATGAAAGAAAAATCATTGAGCAACTTTTAAAGAGATAAAGATTTCAACGAGCAACCTTCAATTCAACATTCGCAAGAATGTTGTCTATCCTGCAGCGCCTCCGAGATAAAATATCGGCAGATACATGGTGACTACAATGGCAGCCACCAATACCCCCATGCAAATCATTAACAACGGCTCCATAAGCGCTGTCATTCGTGTTATATTGAGCGCTATCTCTTCATCATACAGATCTGCAATGGCCTTTAACATCTCCTCAAGAGAACCGGTTGACTCCCCTACATGCACCATCTGAGTTGGCAGGCTCTCCATGACGTCTTCTGACTCAAATGCAGCAGCAAGGCTCGTTCCCTCCCTTACCTTTACGGCAGCATTTTTTATCCTGCCGGCAAGGATAGGGTTAGTTACTGAGTCTCTCACAATCTCCAAAGATGGAAGCAGCGGTATGCCGCCGCCGAGGACAAGCGCAAGGGTCCTCGCTACCTGAGATATAAAGTAACGGTTTATAACATCCTTTATGAGCGGAACTTTAAGAATAAAATTCCATACAGCTAATCTGCCCGAAGGCGTCTTAAACCATATACGAAAGGCAACTGCCGAAGATAAGACAAGAAAACCAATGAGAATAATATTCGTCTTGATAAACGAGGTAAATCTCATCAATACTATGGTCGGCAAAGGGAGATGGCTGGAAAAATCCTTATACATCTCCGCAAAGGTAGGGACAGCGTAGGTAACAAGAAACAAAATTACCGCTGTTACAACAGCCAAGAGGATAAGAGGATATATCATGGCATTTATAACCTTCTGCTGTATCCCCTCTACAATCTTAAGATAATTGATATAACGCTGAAGCACCTCTGCCATTGTGCCGCTAGTCTCGCCAACCCTTAGAAATGCTGCGTAGAGACGGGAAATCTGCGGGTGCTTTTCCAATGATTCAGAGAGATGGCTGCCTCCCCTTACATCTTCCCTCACCTTGCTTAATATCCCGGCAAGCCTTCCCCTCCCTACCCTCTCTATGAGTATATCAAGGCACTGGAGAATAGGAAGCCCTGCCTTTATAAGCGCCAGAAGCTCCTGATTAAATACTATTAAGTCCCTGCCTTTTATAGCCCTCTTTCTATGAAAGAGATCCTTAGATTTGGCGCTGCTTAATATTTCTCCAAAGGAGCGATAAGCATCTCCCAAATCTTTTACAGCGCCTCCACCGCCTGAGGCGGATGAAGCGGATGGCTGGATTTTTAAAACAAAATAACCCTTTTCCTCAAGCTCGCGGCGTAAAGATTTCTCTTCCGCTGCATCGGCTTCCTTTTCCAACACAGCGCCTTTATCAGTAACAATTCTATAATTAAAGAGCGGCATTGCGTGATTATACTTTGTATGTAATTGGTAGGCAAGGGGTTTTTGAAGGATGATCTGTTTTTGAAGAGTTTCCGCAACAATTTTTTAAAGCTGCTTTTTCATCCCGCACCACAGGAAGCCCCGCCTGTCAAGGCGGGGAGGAATGGCGCAGTTGTCCCGAAGGGTAATGACCTTGAGGCCACGGCTGTAAAGCCGTGGTGCGGGGTTCACAAAAACTATTTTTCACAAAACCAAAACTTATGATGTGCCGCCATAAACCAATTTTGCAAACACGGATTTACTATGCTATAAAAATTCTGTGGATAAGGCAAAAAGAGTGAGAAGAAAAGAATTTTCTTGGAAAAGGGTAGAAACATCCCGTCTGACTTCAAATCTTCCTGCCTTATTATCTTTATCATTTTTGTTATCTCTTTTTCGTTTGCTGCTTATAAAAGAAATGGAATATGGAAGGATGACTTACAACTGTGGAAGGATGTGGTAAGGAAAAGCCATGAGAAGGCAAGGGGGTATAATGATCTTGGGCTCGCATATTATAAGAGCAATCAATTAGATAAGGCTATAAAGCAATATATGAGCGCATTAAAACTAAAACCCGATATTACAGATACTCATAATAATTTGGGGATTATCTATTATGACCAAGGTCGCTTAGATGATGCTTCAAAGGAATATGTAACTGCATTAAGTCTAAGGCCTGATTTTGCTAAGGCTCATAGTAATATAGGAAATGTCTATCTTAAGCAAGGTCGAGTAGATGAAGCTATAAAGGAATTTTTGGTTGCTTCAAAAATAAACCCTTACTCTTTTGAGATACATTATAACATAGCTTTTGCATATGTTAATCAAGGTCGGTTTGATGAAGCTGTCACGGAATACTTAAATGCTTTAAAACTAAAACCTAATCATACGGAGGCGCATAATAATCTGGGAAATATCTATTTTATTCAGAAACAGTTTGGTGATGCTATAAAAGAGTACATTACTGCATTAAAACTTAAACCAGACTATCCAGATGCTATTTTTAACCTTGGCAACACTTATTATAGTTTGAGTCGGCTTGATGAGGCAATACAAGAATACCTAAGAGCGTTAAGATTAAAACCTGATGATGCAGAAATCCATTATAACCTGGGGCTTGCCTATTATAAACAGGGTAAAGTGGATGAAGGCAGGAAGGAGTTTGAAATAGCCTTAAAGTTAAAAACAGACAACCCAAGAACTCGTTAAAGCCAGTAAACATAAAAAATATGAACCAGTCCCTGATTATCCTATCCTCTCTGACACATCTTTAAACAGATACGTCCTGTTCCTCCCCTCTCTTTTTGCCAGATACAAGGCGCTGTCTGCCTTTGATATTAGAAACCTTTGGCTGCTATCATAGTTAGCGGAAGTCATATCATCTGGAAAGACCGCAATCCCTATGCTCACGGTTATTTTTATAAATGCGCTGCCAATTTCAAATTCACTATCCTCTATTATCCTGCGAATTCTTTCTGCCGTATCCAAGGCGCCTCTCCCTGATACATTGACAAGCACAACGGCAAATTCCTCCCCCCCATGTCTTGCAGCTATATCAACAGTTCTTACAGCAGAAGCCAAAATCTTTGACACACCCTTTAAAATCTTATCGCCTGCAGGATGGCCGTATGTGTCATTGACCCGCTTAAAATGGTCTATGTCAACTAAAAGAAGGGAGAGTCTTTCTTTATATCTGTCTGCCCTGTCTATCTCCTTAGACAGCTTATTCTGAAAATATCTGTGATTAAATAATCCGGTCAAGCCGTCTGTTGTAGCCATTTTCTCCATTTGCAAATAGGCCCCGGCATTGGATATGGCAATTGCCGTATGACTTGCAATAACCTCAAATATCCTTGTTTCGTAGGGCGAAAAAAAAATTTCTCTCTTGCTCGCCATGATGAATGCTCCAATAATATCATCCTTCAGCAGCAAGGGAAGACAGATTAACGCACGAATAGGCAGAAATATCCCAGGAAAAATCTGGACATCCCTCTTGCCTTCCTGAAAGTCTGAAAAGGTTAACGGCTTTGCATTCTTCATTGCAAGGCCTGCTACGCTTTCTTCTGATTTAAAAATTTTATTGAGAGCCTCAGCAGCCTTTAACCCTTTCGCTGACGCAACCCTTAATTCCTTTGAGCCCTCTTTCAGAATAAATGCGGCAAAATCATAGTCAACAATCTCTTTGCTGGAATGAAGCGCAATGTCAAGGATTTCGTCAAGATGAAGGGTTGAACCTAATTTTTTACTCAAGTTATAGAATACGGTAAACTCATTTGTCTCTGTCTTCATTCTGCGCAGAATGGAGATGTTTTTCAGAAATTCCGAAATACCGTGGGCAGAGAGCAGCAAAAGCCGCTCTGACTCAGATGTAAAGGCCTCTCTTTCTTTGCTGTCAGCGCATAGAATGCCCTTAAGCTCATCTTTCTCACCAAACACCGGGACGCCAATAAAAGAATTAATCCCTTCATCCTTTGCATAATAGCCGATGCCTTTTCTATCTCTGACATCGGCAATGCGCAAGGGAACCTTATGCTCAGCTATCCAGCCCAAAAAACTCTCGCCGCTTTCATTGGGGATTTCATAAGAGATATCCTTATCCGGCAAAGCAGCGGCAATAACTGTAAGCGTCTTTTTGCCTGCCTCAAAGAGGATACAGTTATGACAGCCAAGGACCTTCTTCAACATTCTTAAGGTGTTCATCACAGACTCAGCAGCTTTATGGATAGAATTGGAAGAAACCCTTTCTGCCTCATCTCTGGATACTGCTGGTATGGATGCATCTTCAGACCCGCTCTGATTTAAAACCCTCGCGCTTGTCTGCATGCCCTTAATCATACCTTCCATTTTTTTTCTTGCCTTTCTTCCCTTGGCAGATAATAGATTGACGGCAACAGATGTAAGAAGCATCATACCAACAGTAAAAATAGATTGGAGGCTGAAGGCTGGCTGTAAGAGCTCTTTATCATGCTGAAGAATATCCGGGATTATGTCTACTATAGATACGAATGAGACGTATAAAACAGTGTTCAGGAATGGCTGGAAGTAGGCAAATATAATAAGAAGCAAAATGTCTATTGGATAGATACCTAAAAGATTTCCTGCAACACCTAAGAAGGCCGCCTTTACGGTTATAATCAAAAGAAGACCAAGGCTAAGCTCATCATAGAAAGAGGTTTTTTCGCCTGTAAAATAAGATATGCTGATATATAAAAGATAGGAGATTGAAAGCAGCAACGTCAAAAGAGCTGCAAAATTTAGGAATAGCAGACCGTTGAAAAATCCTATTGAAACAAGGATGGAGAGGGCTGCTATAAGCAAGAATGTTATCTTGGATTTCAAAACTTCATTCCTCTCTCTGTGTCTTTTGCCTATATCCTGCTCCGCACCCCTGCGCCACCTGCGGCCATGATACAGCCGGCAATAGCAGCACAGGGCGTGTTGAAGCTGTCTTTGCCTGACTCTTAAGCCTCTGAATGCGGTCAAGCGTCAGCGGATGCGTGGAAATATATCTAAACAGCTTCGGCTCATTGCCATATTTCTTATTCAAGGCTTCAAAGAAGTTTATCATGCCGGAGGGGTTTATATGAGCCTTCATAATAAGCTCCATCCCCTTATAATCTGCCTCCTCCTCATAACTGCGGCTGTAATTGAGGCTCCCCATGGTGCGCACCACATCGCCAACAACACTCAAATCGCCGATAATAACCGCTGATAAAAGTGTGATAGAAAGATTTTGAAAAATGCCTTTTGTAGCATGTTTCTGAAGCACATGCTGCATTTCATGCGCCAGCACGCCTGCCAATTCCTCTGCGCTTTTGGTTTGCTCAAGCAATCCGCTAAAGATAACGATGTTCCCGCCTGGCGCTGCAAAGGCGTTCACCGTCTTATCTTTTACAACAGTAATATGGAGTTTATAAGGGTGCTGAGGCGCAGCTGAGTTAAGCGTCTCCATAATACTATCAACAGGCTTCTGAACCAGAGGCTCGGTGCATACAGAACCATCCGCTGCCAACTGTTTTACTACTGCCTCTCCCAATTTTGCCTCCCACGTCGGCGGCACATGGTCAGCCGCTATCCTGGCGCCTGCCGGAATGCCCCAGATATATGCAGCAGCCAATCCTGCCACAATTCCAATGACAGCAAGGGCAATCCATTGATATCGTCTTTTGCGGACAACAGGGTTGTGAAACCTGCCGGAAGAGGAAGATGCCATGAACCTCAGACTATGCAGAAATGCTGCGTCTGATACAATCAGAGCCTCTACAGGGGTTACACCACGCTCCAACCTTACCTGCTCGCCTGCATAATAGCCCTGGGTCTGGCTTATCTCATGATACGGCCATAGGAGAATACTGCCATCGCTTCTTGCAATCTGTATCCCGGCAGGGGTAAGTATAATATTGACAGGCTGACGAACTGCGGTTAAACCATCAAGATAATGTCCTTGCCAGTGGATTTGCATATAATTAAACTAATCCACTGTCTATATTCAAAAAATCCGCCAACCCCTCTCCTGTAGCCTTAGCGCTTTGGGCATCTTGCTTAATCTTATCAAATTCAACATTCCCCTCCAATACAAGATGTTCAAACTGGAACCGCAGGCTGCGGACAATAACCCATGGAAAGGCCAGCCCCAGAGTAAAGACAATCAAAAGAAGATTAACTAATGTCAGACCAAACAAACCGCCGCCGGTAATCGTTGACTGAAAACGAACAGAAGAAAAGGCAGTATGCTGCCAATCATATCGCTGAACCATAGCCTTATACCAAAACCAGTAAATGCCCAGTGTGATAATGGTTAGAAATCCGGCAAGCATAAACTTGCCAAGCAAATCCCTCCCATTGCCGTCATATTGAAACTGCGTATTACCGAAGTAGCTGTTGCTAACCCAAAAGTGGCGCATCTTGGCATGAAAAAAGGGATAGTAGATGCCAAGCGTAACTGCTGTCAGGAACAACCCTCCTGCATATTGAGAAATAGCTGCCTTAAATGCGCCGCGGAATGAAAATCTGATGCCATGCCATGAGGTGCGGCTTAAACGATAGCGCATGGCGCCCACCATTGCAGCCGGAATCACTACAAGCATAGCGGGATAGAATAACATGGTAAACAAAGGATGTATCAAAGCGGATAGCCCAAATATTATCGCATATCCGATGATGATGAATATCATTGCCTTCAGCCAGCCGATAAACAACTCCTTGCCTGCGCCATGATATGCAAATCTGTCGCCCATTAATTCAGTTTGGCTGTAAAGATATTTTCTCACTCTCACCTTACCCCAGAAGTGATAGATGCCCAAGGTAATAATGGCAAGGAGGATATTCACTATCTGAATACCAAACAGAGCGCCGCCGCTGCCATGGAACGAAAATTTATTGACAGATGCTCGGGATGTCTTGCCGGCAGCCGGTTGGGATATTTTGACAGCTTGATGAACAGGAGCTTGCTTTTCAGGAGTTATAATTACTGTCGGCTCAGAGAATCTATCAGGTGAAGGTGTCGGGTTATGATGTCTCTTTATGGGAAACTTATGGCCGCATTTAGGGCATTTTGCATTGCCTCCCTTTTCAGGGATTTTTGATTCCGGTATTTCGTCTGCAAAGAGACAGCTTGGGCACTGGATATACATTTTGTATCCTCCCGCTATTTTTATTACTCCATCATATTTCTACTATCCCCTCATAAACCTCCACAGCAGGGCCGGTCATATAAACATGATTGTCCTTTTCCGACCACTCTATCTTCAAATCCCCGCCTGCAAGATGGACAGTTACCTTTCTTCCGGCAAGATTATTCAGATTGGCAGCCACAGCTGCGGCGCATGCGCCTGTGCCACAGGCAAGGGTTTCGCCGCTCCCTCTCTCCCAAACCCGCATCTTAAGCCTTTTATCATTGACAACCTGAATAAATTCCACATTCGTCCTTTTGGGAAATAGCTGGTGATTTTCTATCAGCGGACCAAACCGTGCTACCGGAAATTTATCAACATCATCTATAAATATGACACAGTGCGGATTCCCTATGGAAACAGATGTTATTAAAAACGCCTCGCTCTCTATCAAAAGAGGATAATTGATTATCCTGTCCATCATTGTCGTTGGTATCTTTTCCCCTTCAAGTATCGGTTCTCCCATATCAACCCTGACCATTTTCCCAGCCTTTTTCGGCCTGATTATGCCTGCAAGGGTTTCTATCTCCAGAATACTTTTCTTGGATAATTTCCTATCCCAGATATATTTTGCAAAACACCGGATGCCGTTGCCGCACATCTCCACCCTGCCGCCGTCTGCATTATAAATATCCATCCTGAAATCGGCCTTTTTTGATGGAAGCAGGATAAGAGCCTGATCAAAGCCGATGCCAAATTGACGGTGCGAGAGTTTTTTTATCAGTCTTGAAAGACTTGGAATATTTTTCTTACGGCAGTCAATGACGATAAAATCATTTCCCAGGCCGTGCATCTTTGTGAAATTGATTTTCATTAGGTTCTTCTGACTCCTGACTTTTGACTCTTTTCAAATTGTTACATCCCCTGATATTACTCTTGTTATATTGCCGCTTTTTTCTTGCAGCAAAAGTGCGCCGTCGTTATCAATGCCCATGGCAATGCCTTCAACAATCTTATCCATTTGCTGAATCTTCGCCCATTTGCCTGCCATAGTGAAATAGCTTGTCCATGCCTTGCGAACCGGCTCAAAGCCATAATTCAGATACCTTTTATACCATGTTTCCAAATTCAAATAAAGTGTCTGTATAAAATTTATTCTTGAAATCTCTCTGCCTGCCTCCTCTTTTAAAGATGTTGCAATTTGCCTTAACTCTTCAGGAAGCATCTTCTTTGACATATTCACATTTACGCCTATCCCAATTACAACAAAGTTTACCCTGTCCATCTCTGAGCTCATCTCCGTCAAAATACCGGCAACCTTTTTTGAATTAAGCAGAATGTCATTCGGCCATTTGACTGATAAAAATCCCCCCATTCCCCCCTCTGTTAAAGGGGAAAAATCTTTTATTCCCCCTTTGAAAAAGGGGGATGCAGGGGGATTTAAATATTTTGCAATCGTCTCCGCCACCGCAACTGCAGAAACAAGCGTAAGCTGTGGAGCAAATACAGGGGGTATGTCGGGACGCAGAATGACGGAGGTATAGATATTCACTCCGGCAGGCGATTCCCATCTCCTCCCCAGCCTCCCCTTCCCCTTCTTCTGCGAATCTGCCACTACAGCAGAACCTTCCCCGGCGCCATTCGATGCCACTGTGCGGGCAATGTCATTGGTTGAATCTGCCTCTTCATAAAAAACAAGGTCTCTGCCGATAACAGATGTTTTAAGGCCGGAGGTTATCTCAAAGGCATTGAACGGAAGGCTCTTCTGGTTAAGTCTGTATCCCTTTGCAGGACTTGCCTCTATAACATATCCCATCTCTTTTATTGCCTTTATATGCTTCCATATTGCTGTCCTTGATATGCCAAAGACCTTGCTCAATGCCTGGCCAGAGAGGTAGGAATGAGATTCCTTTTTTAAAAGTCTGAGGATTGACTGTTCTGTGGATGTTGTAGGGGTATTCTTCATGATAACATTATACAAGGATGCCTTGACAAGCGCATGGCTATTGTATAGGATTGGCTTATTTGGTGCAATAAGATAATAATACATAAAATAAATCCCCTTTTACTCTAATTCAGAGGCTTGCCCTTAATCCGCAAGCCCCTGAGTTGAGTCGTTAGCACTCAAGCGGCTGGGATTAGGAAAGGAAAAGAAAGTTAGTTATGTTTAATTTCATTTGGCTTAATAGCATTTGGAAGTTTATAGAAAAAAAGTTTTCAAAAATGCCTACTTGGGTTCAGAACTCAACATATTTGATACTATTATTTTTGGTTGTATATTTTTTTTTAACCCCTAATTTTTTTGATGGCGAGCTAACAGCATTTAAGACGGGAAAAAAATCTAGACCACTTCCTAAGTCTATTCTTGAGGTATATGTAGGCCATGGAAGGTGGGTGAGATTATATACGAAGATGGATGGTAGGTTTACTCTACCAGTTCCCTCTAAATTTCCTTTGTCAAAGGTTAAGATTCGATACTATCCAGACGGTTCGGTTGGCGGCTATATAGAGGAGTCAGTTCGATACTATATAATGTGGTATAGGGAAATAGTATTAGAATATAAACCTGACAATGAATCAGGAAAGGATTTTTACTTGATTCATACATCAACGCTTTATAAAGGGTACGATACATTCATCAAATTTGCTTACGCTGAAACAACTGCAAACCCCACTGGAATTACACATAAAGAACCGGAAAAGGACAACTTTCGCCAATTTATTATTCAAACTATTTCCGCAGAGTTAGGTAGAGATATTAAACCTTCTGAAGAAACTACAAATTTAAGGGAATTAGGTATTAATAACGTTAAATTAGCTTTTGTACTCGGAGATATCAGAGATAAATTTGGAATAGAAATTTCTAGTGATGTGTGGGAGTATGCAGAAACAATAAATGATTTGGTATTATTTTCTCGGGAAGAATATTACATGTATAGGCCATGGGGAGACCATGACTCATCTAGAATTGAGAAATTAAACGAACTTTTTGATAGCGCAAAAAAAAGGTATCCTATAGAAGATTATAAGAAATACCGAGATGCTCGGCTTTTGCGTAAAGCTGAAAAGCCATTCATAGCAATTAATATTCTTAAAGATATCATTAAGAAGCATCCTGATTTTTATCTCGCATGGTATGATCTCGCTTTATCAAGTAGAGCAGCTAACCAACACGATTTGGCGAAATCATATTTTATGAAAGCTATTGAACTTGAAAAATCACAGAAGTTAGGCCATGCCGCTGTTTATAATACTTATGGAAGATATTTATACCATTTGTGTGAGGCTGAAGAATCACTAAAATATCTTAACCAGGCACTAGAAATTGACCCAAACTATGGTTTCTTAAAGCAATATATTGCAGACTCAAAAGCACTTTCTAGTGGTAAGAAGTCACTTTCAACTTGCAATAAATAACTACCTAAACAGTATTGGGAATAATGGGGACACATCCCAATTTCAATTTCTTTATAAATGGGATGTGTCCCGAATTACCATCCTTGCCTACTGTCTTATGAGCAATCCCTTGAAAAGTATTGACAATGTGTAGCCATACGACTACAATATAACATGTTG
>Ga0154340_1026_pt1 | contig 31658 bp, 28 predicted proteins | sample RifGroA2_FD_115868 | JGI IMG/M metagenome (GOLD analysis project Ga0154340, IMG submission 115868) | Deltaproteobacteria bacterium GWA2_43_19 | reverse complement strand
TAAATCTGATAATCATATAAAAGGCACCTCCTCATCATAGCAAGAATAAATAATTCTTGATATGCTTGGGGAAAGAATACCAATCCAACCCCAGGAGGCGCCTTATGAAATTGTATGCTGCAACAGATTTACATTCAAGCAATAATTATCTGGCCATTATTGATGAACATGGCGAACGGAGGTTTAAGCAGAAGTTGCCCAATAATCCCTCGATCATCCTTGAGGCGCTTAAGCCCTACAAAGAAGAGATTACCGGCATAGTTGTTGAGTCTACCTACAACTGGTACTGGCTGGTGGATATGCTCATGGCAGAAGGCTACAAGGTTCATCTGGCAAATCCCGTGGCTATAGAAAAATACTCGGGTCTTAAACATGCGGACGACAAGCACGATGCCTTTTGGCTTGCTGAAATGCTCCGGTTAGGGATACTGCCTGAAGGGTACATTTATCCCAAAGAAGAGAGTCCGATAAGAGACCTGCTCCGGAAAAGAGGACACCTCGTACGACTTCGGACTTCATTGGTCATAAGCTTACAAAACATCATCAATAGAAACTGTGGAAGGGAGCTTGACTGCAATTCTATGAAGCGTTTAAAGACGGATCATGTTGCTCCGTTTCTGGAAGATAATGAAGACCTTGCCCTTGCCGGAAGGGTGAGCAAGGAGGGCATAGACTTTTTGACCCGCCGGATCAAGGAGATAGAGTCAGCCGTAGAACATAAGGTCAAATTACAGGCTCCTTACGCCAATCTTCAGACCATACCCGGCATCGGCAAGATCATTGCCCTTACCATAATGCTTGAAACAGGGCATGTTGAGCGATTTGCGGATACGGGCAATTATGTTTCGTATTGCCGAAAAGTGCATACAAAATGGATGAGCAACGGCAAACAAAAAGGAAAAGGGAACCGGAAGAACGGCAACAAATATCTTGCATGGGCGTTCTCAGAGGCAGCTGAATTGGCAAGGCGTTTTGATTCAAAGGCAAAGGCATATTATCAGCGAAAAAAGCAGCAAACAAACTTCATGGTTGCCCACAATGCCCTTGCCCACAAACTTGCAAGGGCAGCGTATCATATCATGAAGGACAATGTTTCCTTTATGCCGGAAAAGTTATTTGCATAAAGGATGACTGGAACGGTGAACCAGAAAAAGGGGATGGGGAAACCAAAAATCTGATTGGCAAGCCGTTCCATACATACATAAATAAAGTTATCCACCTCTTTACTGCCCATGCCGTGAGCCACCAAGGGAATGGTTAACAACCATGAGGTCTGTAAAATATCATTTGGACACGGCATGGAACCGAAGATTTTCTGGTCTGCCTACGGCAGAAAGGGTTGTTGGATAAGAGTTCCGCCAATAACCTTAATCCTGATGGGTGTCTGATGCAGTGAAGCTTGTTATCACAAAAGCGACTTACTGACATCGAACTTAAAGAAACTGCGGGAATGGTAGGGATGGTTGATAACTAAAAGAGCAACAGACTAAAACAAGAAAAACTCTTTTCCTTGCTTCGGGATAGTTTTTTCTCTTGACAGGGGCCTTTTAATGGGTGTCCCCTTTTCTCTTCGCTTTTCTCTTGTAAAATAAATCTGTCCCCTTTTCTCTGGTCTTTTCTCTGTCCCTTTTCTCTGTCCTTTTCTCTTTTTTTCTCTTTTTTCGAATTTTACAATGAGGGCGTGGATGGTTTGTTTGAATGAGTTGATGTCAGACATAAAAGAGAGTCAAAGAGTCAGAAAGTCATCCTTGTTATCCCCCTCTGAAGGGGGTAGGGGAGGAAAATTGCAGGGGAAAATAATCATTCGCCCCAACCGTCCACCCCCTTAATCCCCTACACGCGGGGGACAGGCTATTTTTTCCTGTATTTGCTGCGCTGCCTCAAGCGCCCTTCTGCCGTCCCCGCCGGGAACCGCAGGAGGCTTTCTGGTAATAACCGAATTGACAAACGCCTTTATCTCTTCAAGAAGGGTGTCGTTTTTTTCTATGTCAATATTTTGCTCTGTTATGTGTGGCAATTCCGCATTTTTTCCTGACCCCTGACCCCTGACCCCTGACCCTTGTTTTTTAAATACAGTCATAGTCTGATTTGCATAATCAATTGCCGTATAGCCGTCTTGCTGAAACAGCGTTATCTTTCTTACCCTCTCTTTTGAAACCCTGCTTGCGGTAATATTTGCAACACAGCCGTTTTTAAACCTAATCCGCGCATTGGCTATGTCAGCCATATTCGTGAGAACCGGCAGCCCTGCCGCATCTATCGATTCTATGTCCGATTTAACAAAACTAATGATGATATCAATATCATGTATCATCACATCAAGAATAACATCCACATCGGTTGACCTGTTTGGAAACGGCGACAGCCTGTGGCATTCTATATACAAAGGATTATTTACTCTGCCCCGGGCCGCCATAACCGCTGCATTAAATCTCTCAAGATGCCCAACCTGCAAGATTGCCTTTTTATTTACGGCTATCCTGATAAGCTCATCAGCCTCGGCAAGCGTATTTGTTATGGGTTTTTCCAGAAGGCAATCTATGCCTTGCGAAAGAAAATCCTTTGCAATGCTGTAATGAAGGGATGTGGGAACAACAATGCTTACTGCATCCACCTTATCCTTTGAAAGAATATCCTTGTATGAATGGAATGCGCTTGTCTTTAAACCTGACGCAACCGCTTCCGCCTGTTTTTTATCAGCGTCAACAACTCCTACAAGCTCTACTTCAGGAATGCCTGCATATTTTTCCGCATGAAATCTGCCAAGATACCCTACGCCGATAACAGCAACCTTAATCCGCCTGCTCATCTCCCTCCGCCCTTCTTCCGCTTTCTCTGGTGATGCCGCGCTTGGAAACCTTGATAAATCCCAAGAGTTTCGCAACATGGGTTGAATGCCCAAATTCTCCTTCCAATTTCACAAGAGCATCTTTCAAGGCAAGGCCGCTCCTGAAAAGTATATGATAGGCCTTTTTCAGATTATCGATTTCCTCACGTGAAAATCCCTGCCTCCTGAGTCCCACTTTATTCAGGCCATACAACTTTGCCCTGTTGCCAACTGCCATAACAAAAGGAGGGACATCGTGCGTAATGGCCGAAGCGCCGCCTATGATGGCGTAGGCGCCGATATTGGCAAATTGATGGATGGCAACTAATCCGCCGATTATGGCATGGTCTTCAACCCGGACATGACCCGCCAATGTAGCGGCGTTTGCCATTATAACATTATTGCCTATGGTGCAGTCATGGGCGATATGGACATAGGCCATAAGGAAATTGTTATCGCCTATAATCGTCTTTTTGTTCTCCTTTGTAGTAGCCCGATGTATGGTGACAAACTCTCTTATATCATTATTGCTGCCGATGATTACCTCGGTTTTCTCGCCTTTGTACCTTATATCTTGAGGCGGCGCGCCTACAGAGGCAAATTGGTGGATTCGGCAGCCTGCCCCAATACTCGTCCAGCCGTCTATGACCACATGAGAGGCTATGACTGTCCCTTTTCCTATTTGGACATCCTTGCCTATAACCGAATAAGGCCCTATCTCAACATTTTCGCCAATCTCTGCGCCGTGGTGAATAATAGCTGTAGGGTGGATTTTGGATTGCTGATTTTTCATGAAATCTCCTGTAAAAAAATCTATTGCTTATTCCCAAAAATAGCTCATAGCTCATTGCTCATAGCAACTACTATCAGCTATCAGCTATGAGCTATACTTACTTATCCACTATCGTAGCCATAAGCTCTGCCTCGCTAACCAAATTGCCGTCAACAAAGGCCTCTCCTTTAAATACCCAGATAACACCTCTTTGCTTTGTTACCTCTAGAACAAGCTCCAGCCTATCCCCTGGCAGCACAGGCTTGCGAAACTTTGCCTTGTCTATCCCCATAAAATAGACCGCCCCTCCCCCTTTATCCCCCTCCATGAGGGGGACAGGGGGAGGGGCAGATTTAAATGCAAGTATACCGCCAACCTGCGCCATTGCCTCTATTATCAAAACGCCGGGCATAATCGGATGCCCTGGAAAATGTCCCTGAAAGAAAGGCTCATTGATTGTGACATTTTTTATGCCCTTAGCCTTCTTTCCTGCCTCAAACTCCACAACCCTGTCCACCAAAAGAAATGGATAGCGGTGCGGCAGAATCTTTAATATCTCGTTGATGTCAATCATAAAAAAACCTCCTGTTTGAGGATTGAGGCATGAGGTTTGAGGCAAAAATCTCTAACCTCTAACCTCTAACCTCTTTCTTCCAACTCCTTTATCCTCTTCTCCAACTCCAAAAGCATTTTCCTCATCTCAGGGAGTTTGGTAAATATGGTTGCTGCCTTAAGCCAATCTTTGTGTGGTATGGCAGGTGTGCCTGACAAAATACCTTTTGATGCAACATTATTGGTGACACCTGATTGCGCCCCAATCACAACATCGTCTGCTATCTCTATATGCCCTACAACCCCAACCTGGCCAGCCAGTGTAACCCTCTTGCCTATCTTCGTGCTTCCAGAAATGCCTACCTGCGCAACAATTATAGAATCTTCTCCGATTGTGACATTATGTGCTATTTGCACGAGATTATCTATCTTGGTTCCTCTGCCTATAACCGTTTCCCCAAGTGTAGCCCTGTCAATGGTAACGGATGCGCCAATCTCAACATCATCTTCAACCCGGACAATACCCACCTGCGGTATTTTATGATACCTCATTCCATCCTTTGCATAACCAAAACCATCGCTCCCTATAACAGAGTTGCAATGTATTATAACCCTGTTTCCTATAAAACATCCTTCCCTTACAGATACATTGGAATAGAGTATGGCATCGTCGCCTACTTGCGCTCCTTTTCCAATATAAACCCCTGGATAAAGCGCAACCCTGTCGCCTATTTTCGCATCCTTCTCTATATATACATGGGGATATATAGAAACAGATGAGCCTATAACAGCAGTTTGATGGATATGCGCGCCAGGGTGAATACCTTTGTATGGCTTAGGGGATGGTTTAAGAATTGCCAACACCTTTGCAAAGGCAAGGTAAGGGTTTTTAACATAAAGAAAATTTTTGCCCGGAACTTTTATATCAGGCGATGCAATAATTGCAGAGGCCTTTGTAGTTGAAACCCTATCAATATATTTAGGATTGGCAATAAAGGCTATGTCGCCTTCGCCTGCATCTTCTATCTCTGCTGCCTTGCCGATAACTACACTTTCATCCCCTGCAATCTCTCCTCCAACAAGCTGGGCCAACTCCTTCAGAGTCTTTTTTATATCGCTCTTTATCACTTTTTCTCTTTATCTTCTTTCTTTCCCTTTTTGTAATCAGCATTAGAGAGTTTGATAACCTCATCGGTCAGGTCTGCCTCAGACGGGCTATAAATCACACCGCTCTGGGTTTCAAATACAAATGTATACCCCTTTTCCTTTGCCAGTTTTTTTACAACCTCAATCAACTCCTTTATGATTATAGTCTTTTTATCCTGCTCCATTTTCTTAAGATTATCGTTTGACTGCATAAAGAAATTCTGAAACTCCTGCATCTTGGTCTGCAATTCTTTTTGTTTTTGAGCCTTCATGTCATCGTTCCACACAGACTTCTTCTTTTCCACCTCTTCATTGAGCTTCTTAAGTTCTTCCTGTTTTGCATCCACCTGTTCCTGTCTTTTCTTTACCTCTGTCTCAAGTTCTGCAACAGCCTCTTTACCTGCCGAGCAGTCATTCAATGCCTTCTGCAGATTTACAACAGCAAGCTTAGGTTCCGCAGCACATATCACGCCTGAAAGCATGATAGTCAGAACCAACACCAAACTGATTTGTAGTTTTTTCATCTTCTTCTCCTTTTAAAGGAGGTCTGAGGCATGAGGATTGAGGTATGAGGCAATGCCGCCTCTAACCTCTAACCTTTAACCTTTAACCTCTTATTTTTAAAACACCGTCCCTATGGTAAACTCCCACTGACTGCTCTTTTCTCCTGGTCTCTTGTCCAGGTTATAACCCCATTCCAATCGCAGCGGCCCAACCGGCGAAAACCATCTTATACCTACGCCGGCAGATGTCCTCAAATCGCCGAGGTCTATATTCGTGTCATACGCATTTCCTGCATCAAAAAAGATAAGCCCCTTTACACGCTGTGCTTCTACGAGCGGAAAGATATATTCAAAGTTTGCAAACACCTCTTTATCGCCGCCAATAACCTCATTTGTGGCAGTGTCTTTGGGGCCGATGCTTCTCGTCCTAAATCCCCTTATCGTGTTTATGCCGCCAAGATAAAATCTTTCATATACAGGTATCTCCTTGCCGCCAAATCCTTTAACATAGCCGATGACGCCTCGCGCTGTAAAGGTGGTATCCCACCACAAGGAAAAATATTTTACACCCTCGCCGACATACTTGACAAAATTGTTATCGCCTTTCAGCGGCCCTCCTGCGTATTCTATAGAAAGGGTAGTTACAGAGCCTTCGGTAGGGTAAAAGGCATCATCGCGAGTATCCCTTTTAAGCACAGCATCTATACTGCTGGTCGTCTTTTTCCCCTCCTGGTCTTTTATAAGAGTGGCTGCGCCGGACGCTACATCTTTTACCGTAACATCTTCAAGTTTATAGGTGAGATAACCCCTGACATCCCTCTCATAAACAGGAAATCCTGTCCTTACATCAAAACCATAGCTTCCCCTGGTAAAATCAGGATATTCCCTGTTAACCTTAAAAAGGTCAAACCCGGCAGAGATAGGTTTGTCAAAAAGCCACGGCTCAGTAAAGCCCAGGTTATATCTTTCACTCTTTGAGCTTATCGTGCCTGAAAGCTCAAGTCTAAGGCCTGTGCCGAGGAAATTGCTCTGCGATATAGAGGCAGTGCCTACAAGCTTATCCACTGAACTGTAGCCAACCCCTGCAGATATTGAGCCAGTAGGCCTTTCCTTTACATCAACGTTCAGAATCATCCTATTCTCGGCGCTGCCCGGCTCTATCGCAATATTCACCTTTTCAAAATAGCCCAGCCTGTTCAGGTTATTTCTGCTCCTCTTCATGCCTGTGGCTGAAAAAAGCATTCCCTCTGACAGCTCAACCTCTCTTCTGATAACCTTATCCCTGGTATTGACATTGCCGGAGATATTTATCTTCTCTATATATACAAGTTCATTCTTTTGAATATCAAAGGTAATATCCACTCTTTTTTCTTTTTCATCTACATTGGTAAGCGGATTTATATTCACATCTGCATAACCTTCGTCGCCGTAAACATCGCTCAATCCGGAGATATCCTGATTCAGCGTCTTTCTGCTGAATATCTCTCCGCTCGTTGTCTTAACCTTTTCCATTAATTCATCCTTGGCGGCAGTAGCAAGCATATCACCTTTTATATCTACCTTCCTCACGGTATATTGTTCTCCTTCAGCCAATGCTACGGTAATAAAAAACCATCTCTTATCGCCGGATAAGGAAACAAGATGGTCTGTTATGCTGGCATGAAGGTAGCCATTATCGTAATAATGCGCCATTATTTTATTAAGGTCGTTCTGTAAAACAGCCTCGTCAAAGACACCTGATTTTGTCAAAAATGAGAATAGGCCTGCCTCTTCTGTATCCATGAGGCCCTTTATCTCATCTTCATCAAATGCCTTAGCGCCTATAATCGTAATCCTCTGCACCTTCACCTTGTCACCCTCGGTTATCTTAAACTGAGTATTTGCGCCGGCATCACCCGTTACTTCCACTACAGGCTCAACCTCTGCGAGATAAAACCCTTCTGTTGCATAAAGGGCTTTAATCTTTTCTACATTCTCCACAAGAAGCGCCCTATTCAGTATGGTATTTTCCTTTACCGTTATAACGCCATTTATCTTCTCTGCTGTAACCTCTTTATTTCCAACAATCTCAACTTTTTTGACTACCGGCCTCTCTTTTACAATGAAATTTAGTTCAATGCCCGTATCAGTCTCTTTCGTATCTGCTATTACATCTTCAAAAAAACCCATATCGTATATAGCCTTTATATCATCCTTAATATCATCTGAAAAGAGCGCATCACCTGCCTTGCTTTTCAGCTTGGCCTTCACAGCCTCCTCATCAACCCGTTTATTGCCGATAATATTCATTCTGCTTATTACGCCAAGCTTTCCTGATTTCAAATTCGCGGTATCCAACATCTTTTTTGACTCTAATCTCTGAGACATCTTATTTTGAATATCATTTGAAAGGCCATCTAAAACCTCAAAGGCTTCCTTTTCACTCTCTCCTTTTACATAAAAAAGGTCTATAGGCTTGCTGTCATCTGCATCCAGCAGCCTCATGTCTATACTGATATCATTCTCAATCTTTGTAATACTGCCGAGGATGATAAAGTGAGCGCCTTCCTCTCTCCCAATTTTTAATGCAATAGCCTCGTCAAACAATAAGACCTTCTCCTCCAGCACAAGTCTTTTCAACCGCTCTATGCCGACAATCCTTGCCTTGCCTTTCATTTCTATATCCGATGCAATTCTATTAAGAACCTGCCTCCTGAAATCAGATATATCATCTTTGCTGTGGATGGCAAAAGGCATTACCATTACTCCAACAGTACCTGCAACTGCTGTGCTTGCCCCTTGTGTCGGCGCATAGGATACGAACAGCGATAGAAAAAAGAACACAGAAGACAGAGCGTAGAATAAAAATTTCTTACCTCTGATTCCTGACTTTTGACTTACGGCTGCCCCTGTTTGCTCTTGCTTCTTTATCACCTTCCTTCTAAACCCCTGCCATTTCTCTTGAAGTTTCTTCGTATATCTTTCCATCCACCATTCTGAATATTCTCTTCATCCTGTTTGCCAGCCTTTCGTTATGGGTTACAATAATCATGGTTATACCTTTCTCTTTATTGAATTTCAGAAGCAGATTAAAAACCTCATCTCCTGTATGCGTATCCAGATTTCCTGTAGGCTCATCTGCGAGCAGAATATCAGGCGAATTAACAAGCGCCCTCGCAATAGCAACCCTCTGCTGTTCGCCGCCGGACAACTCGCCGGGCTTATGATGCAATCGTTCCATGAGACCGACATCGGCAAGCAGCGCCTCCGCAGATTTACGCGCCACGGTTTTATCTCCCCCCCCTATCAAAACAGGCATCATTACATTTTCAACAGCAGTAAACTCAGGCAAGAGATGGTGAAACTGGAACACAAAACCTATATTCCTATTTCTGAACATAGCCAATTTCTTATCCGCCTGCTCAAAAACCCTTTCACCCCGATAAAACACACTACCTCTTGTCGGCCTATCCAATGCGCCCATCAGATGCAACAAAGTGCTCTTGCCAACCCCTGATGCGCCCACCACAGCCGCAATATCACCCTTTAAAACCTGAAGGTCAATACCTTTCAACACCTCAACTGTTTTGGCCTTATTGCCATAAGATTTATATAAACCTTCTATTTTTATCAGTTCCAAACTCTAAACCTCATTAAGTTTGAGGTATGAGGTTAGAGGTATAAGGCAAAAACCTCTCTCCTCTATCCTCTCTCCTCTATCCTCTAACCTTTAAATCAGCGCCGCAGATTGCAGACCCTTTATCTTTATGACATCTGTAACCCTTGCCTTTATAACATTTTCCAGGGTATTTTTTATTTCAGGATATTTGACAAGGATATCCTTTATCATTGGCCGCGAGAACAGAACAAGCTCTGCATTGGTCACGGTAGTAACATTTGCAACCCGCGGCCTGGCAGTAGCCAGCGCTATCTCTCCAAAAAAATCACCTTCTGCAAGGGTGGCAACCACCACCTTTCCTTTTGCAGGGTCTTGAATCCAGACATTAACCTCTCCTTCTTTTATCAAATACATGGTGTCGCCTATCTCGCCTTCCCTGACAATGTTCACACCCTGCTCAAATTTTTGCGAGGTCAACCTTGTAAGGATAGCCTTTCTGTCAGCAGGTGTTAATGGCTCAAATATAGGAGACAACGCCATAAGCCTGTCAACCACCCTCTCTTTGTAAAAATCAAAAAGCACCTGGGCAACTCTATTATGTTTTGCAATAATAGCATCTACATCGCCTTTAATAATCTCAAGAATGGCAATAGGCGACGATGCCCTCACTGACGCCTCTCTCCTCGCATTTGAAAAGAAACCGAACTCTCCAAAAAAATCGCCCTCTTTCAATGTTGATAGAACAACATCATTTCCTTTTTTATCTTTGCCGATAATATCTACTGCCCCGCTGTTCATGATGTATATAGAATCACCTCTGTCGCCCTCTTTAAAAATAAACACGCCAGGCGAAACAATATGATGCTTTACTTTACCAATAAGCGCCAGCAATTCATCTTTGGCAAGGTCAGAAAAAAGCGGCGTTCGCGGGAATTTAGCAGCCTCTTCCTCTGCGCCCTTTGCAGGTTTTGCTTCCTGCACAACTCCAGTCTTTTTCTCGCCTTCGGCTACAAAACCCTTTTTCGTGTATAACTCTGCTATCTTTTTCTGAATATCCTCCTGTGATGGGTCTATGTCAGTAATAATTTTACATACACCTATTGCCTTTGTAATAAAACCCTGCGAAATAAATACATTGACCGCCTGCTTGTATGCGTCTACCGCCTCATTATTCTTACCCATCTTCCTGCATATATCCCCTATCCGCAAAACAATTCTCGGATCTTTGCCGGAATATGACCGTATAGATTCATACGCATCAAGGGCATCTTTCAATTTGCCCTTAGAAAAATAACCCTCTGCCTTATCTTTAATAGCAGTCATATCTTGAACATCAGGCGGCATAGTATTTCCTCAAAAAAGTTTAAGCAAGAGCCAAAGGGTCAGGGCGTCAGAGTAAAAACTTTGACTCTACGGCGCTTTGATATTTTTATTTCACTCATATCTTAATGCCTCGACAGGCTCAAGCTTGGAAGCCCGCCAAGATGGATAAATCGTTGCCAGAAAGCTTATAATAATCGCCACTATTGCTATTGCTGCCACCATATAAGGGTCAACCTTTGAAGGAAGCTTATCAATATAATACACATCCGGCCGGAGGACCTTAAAACCAAAAAGCTTTTCTATAAATCCAACCACCTTTTCAAGATTAAGGGCTGTAATAACACCTAAAATAACTCCCGTTACCGTGCCGGTGAGTCCTATCACCAATCCTTCAATCATAAATATCCGTAATATATCTCCTGCGGTTGCGCCCATGGATTTAAGTATCGCAATATCTTTCCCTTTTTCCATAACTACCATAATAAGTGTCGAGATTATATTCATCGCGGCAACGATAACTATCAATACGAGTATAATAAACATCGCTACCTTTTCTAACTTTAAGGCTGCGAACAAGTTCTTATTCATATCCATCCATGTCCTCACATAATAAAAACCGTTCAGCTCTTTCTGTATATTCCTTCCTATCTTCTCAGCCTGATAAATATCTTTTACCCGTATCTCTACACCTGATACTGTATCGCCCATCCTGAAAAACCTCTTTGCGCTTTCAAGAGAGATAAAGGCCATAGATGAATCATATTCGTACATGCCAAACTCAAATATCCCGGCCACCTGAAATCTCGCAATCCTTGGAACAGGCCCTGCAGGCGTCATGGTGCCGGAGGGAGAGATAACATTCACCTCTTCGCCCACGGCGATGCCAAGGTTTTTAGAAAGTTCTTTACCTATTATTATGCCGGGCAGCGGCGAACCGGTTGTATATTTATTCTGCAATGAAGCGCGAAGCCCATCCAAACTGCCTGAGGTAATCTTCTTCGGCAATGCTATAACATCTCCAACGGTATTAATATCTAATCCTCTTACTGCAACCCCTACCACGCCATTCTCTGTTGAGAGCATAGCCTGATTATATATAAACGGCGTTGTGCCGATGACACCTTCAACCTTTTTTGCCTTTTCAGCCACATGGTTATAGTCTTTGATTCCCTTGCCGAATTCCATAACAACAAGATGCGCATTAACACCCAGTATCTTATCTCTCAAATCCTCTTCAAACCCTGTCATTACAGATAGGACAATGATAAGGGCAGTTACCCCAACCATAACGCCCAGTATTGATATAAGGGTGATGATAGAGATAAAGGTCTGTTTACGCTTAGCCTTAAGATACCTTAGCCCTATAAAAAGCTCGTATGACATGAGTCGCTTTGCTCCATTTTAGATTTACGATTTTAAATCGCAATTCGCAAATCGTAATTCATAAATCATTAACTTTTTTCCGGTCTTAACTGTGGAAATAGTATTACATCCCTTATGGATGCCGAATTTGTAAGGAGCATTACAAGCCTGTCAATGCCGATGCCCTCGCCTGCTGTCGGCGGCATACCGTACTCCAGCGCCCTTACAAAATCTTCATCCATTGCATGGGCTTCAGTATCGCCTGCCTCTTTTTCTTTTAATTGCTGGATGAACCTTTCATTCTGGTCTATCGGGTCGTTTAGCTCTGAAAAGGCATTGGCAATCTCTCTGCCGCATACCAAGAGCTCAAACCTGTCAACTATTGCAGGGTCCTTTTCATTCTTTCTGGAAAGCGGAGAAACCTCCAGCGGATAATGCGTAACAAAGGTCGGCTGTGTGAATTTTGGCTCAGCCACATGCTCAAATATCTCCAGAATCACCTTTCCATGGCTGAATGCCTCCGGTATATTGAGGCCGAGTTTTTTTGCAAAGGCCATGGCCATTTTCTTATCTGTAAATATTTCGCCATCTGCATCGGTGTACTTTAAAACAGCATCCTTTACACTGATTCTCTGCCACGGAGGCGTTAAATCAATCTTCTCACCCTGATATTCTATCACAACTGTTCCGAGAAGCTCTTTGGCAATAAAACCAATCATCTCCTCTGTGAGAACCATAAGGTCGTCAAATGTGGCGTATGCCTGGTAGAACTCAAGCATGGTAAATTCAGGGTTGTGCTGGGTGGATATGCCTTCGTTTCTGAAATTTCTGTTTATTTCATAGACCCTCTCAAACCCTCCAATAACAAGTCTTTTAAGATAAAGCTCAGGCGCTATCCTTAAAAACAAATCTATGTCAAGGGCATTATGATGTGTCTTAAACGGTCTGGCAGCAGCGCCCCCTGGAATTGACTGCATCATGGGCGTCTCAACCTCTATAAAATCCATCTTATTCAGAAACTCCCTTATGAGTTGAATTATCCTTGTCCGTTTAATAAATATATCTCTTACTTCAGGATTTGCTATAAGGTCAAGGTAGCGCTGGCGATATCGCGTTTCTACAGAAGTCAAGCCATGCCACTTTTCAGGCAGAGGCATCAATGATTTGGTGAGAAGCCTTATAATTTTCGCCTCTATGGTAAGCTCCTTAGTCTTGGTGCGGAAAACCTTTCCCTCAACACCTACAATATCGCCTATATCAAAAGTTCTGAAAATTTTATAGGCATCCGCTCCAATTAAATCTTTCCTTATATAAACCTGAATCCTGCCTGTCCTATCCTGAATATGCAGAAAAGACGCCTTGCCAAAATCCCTGAAGGCCATTATCCTGCCGGCAAGTATTGCCGTCTCATTTTTGGCCTCAAGCGCTTCTTTATCCAATGCGCCACACCTGTCTGTTATCTCTTTTGCGGTATTTTTTACGGCAAAATCATTGGGAAACGGGTTTATACCCATCTGCCTTAATGCCTCTAATTTGCTTATCCTCTGCTGAACTTCACTGAGCTTTTCTTGCATATAAAAAAATCCTTCCCTGCAAATTTTAAAATGGTAGATTATCTTAATTTAGCTTGGATAGTCAAGGATAAATGAGCGTATCAAAAGACGCTCAGTGTGGGGAAACGCAGATAACATGAGGTTTATTCATATCTTTTATAATAGTTTTTCCAGTGGAACAAAGTCCATACCTATTGCCTCTGCAACAGCCTTGTAGGTAATCTTGCCCTTAAACACATTTACGCCTTTTGCTAATGCATGATCTTGACGTAGAGCATTTATCCCAAGGTTTGCAAGCTTTACGATATAAGGCAGGGTTGCATTGGTAAGGGCAAATGTGGATGTCCTCGGCACAGCGCCAGGCATATTGGTCACGCCATAGTGAATCACACCATCAACCTCATAAATTGGGTCTGAATGGCTGGTTGGTTTTATAGTCTCTACACAACCGCCCTGGTCGATAGAGACATCTACGATAACAGAGCCTTTTTTCATTTTTGAAATCATCTCCCTTGTAACCAAATGCGGCGCCTTCGCGCCTTTAATCAGAACCGCACCAATAACAAGGTCAGCCTCAACGACCGCTTTTTTAATATTATAAAAATTAGACGCCAGTGTTTCTACCCTATCGCCAAAAATGTTATCAAGATAACGCAACCTTTCAATGGTCTGATTTATTATGACAACCTTCGCGCCTAATCCTATAGCTACTTTAGCGGCGCTTGTCCCCACCACACCGCCGCCGATGATAACTACCCTTCTTTTTTCCACGCCAGGCACACCGCCAAGGAGTACTCCCATCCCGCCATGAGCCCTCATAAGATAATATGCGCCCACCTGAACGGCTATCTTGCCGGCAACCTCGCTCATTGGCGTCAAAAGCGGAAGGCTTCCATTCTCAAGTTCAACTGTCTCATATGCAACAGCGACTATCTCGCTCTTCATTAAAGCCTTGGTCAGCTCAGGCACAGGCGCAAGATGAAGGTAGGTAAAGAGAATTTGATTTTTTCTTAATAACGGATATTCCTGTGGAAGAGGCTCCTTGACCTTTATAATCATATCGGCCTGTTTAAATACCTCTTGGGCAGTATCAGCTGTCTCTGCGCCTGCCTTTCTATACTCTTCATCGCTTATACCGCTTCCAACACCGGCATTCCTCTCAACAATCACCTTATGCCCTGCTTTTACAAGAACATCAACTCCTGCCGGGGTTATGGCAACGCGGTATTCTTTGTCTTTAATTTCTTTCGGGACGCCGATAATCATAGAAAACTCCTTTAAAGGTTAATGTTTGAGATTCGAGGTATGATACAAAAACCTCTAACCTCCCAGCATTTTATACCCACCAGTTATAGCTCTCAAAATCCTCTGAAGGGACTTTCAAAGCCACATATCCTTTTGACGGCCATCGCTCAAGGCCCCTTTCGCCTCCCTCTATTGTGATAAAAAATCTCAACTCATCGTTCTTCTTTACCGAAAGCCTTTTAAATGGGATTTCTATCTCCACTACATCTCTTGCAGCTACATTGAACGTGGTTATGCCCCGTTCAGCGGGGGCAGCAATAATAGCCTCTATTTTTTGCCCTTCACCAACTTCACCCTTCGCATCATCTTTATCAAATAGTTTTGCCTCAGCCTTTTCGCCCTCTATAGTTACCTTTATCCTAAGCATTTTTGGATGAAGGAAATTTATAAATATATTCCACTTTTGCTTATAAGGCGCAATCTCACTTAAATAATCAAATCTCAGAAATAATGATTTGAGATTAAAACCATACGATATGCTATCAACAATACCTGCCTTGACCTCTCTGTGCATTGCAGCGCCATAGCCTATCTTTTCCAGCCTGCCGGCAGAAAGCCATTCAAAATAATTAGATATCTCTCCGTCGATAACAGGGGTTATAAATCCCGTAGGTTTCACAGCAGGCTCATATACCTTTTCTTCCACCATTATGGGAACATCAAGGGACAAAGGAGGCTCTTTCCCAATATGGTGATATACCTGCTTGATATGTTTTCTGAAGAGTTCGTCAAACTCTTTATCGCTCATGGACGAATGTTCATCGCCATACCACCAAAACCAGTCACTCCCTTCAGCCGCATATATATCTTTCCATGCCATAACTATTTTATCCTGAAATCTCTCAAGCTCGCCTGTTCGTTTTAACGTATTTGTATAATCTATAAGCGCATCCCTGGCATCTTTGAGATAATCCCATGCAGTATTATCCTCGTTGTGGCCTATCCATATCTTAAAGTTATGGTTTATCCAAGAGCCAGAATAAAGCACAGACAGATATTCTTTAGGCTGATGCTCTTTGAGGTGCTCGCTTACTGTCACCAATTTGAATAACGGATTGTGAGACAGTCTTTTATACAATGCAATTAAAAAATCTCTGCCGTCATTTTTATAATATTCCCATGCATTCTCGCCGTCTAATATTATGCTTACTAAATATCCTTCATGGTTTTCGAGCGAGTCATATATTTTTATCAACCTTCCGATAAAATCCTCTGCTGCCTTTTCTGCATTCCATGTAGTATATACAAAACCTACAAGGTCGGAAAGGATATGGTCTCTGAATATGATAGAAAGTTCCTTTCCATCTTTTGTTATATAATAGGGTTTGTATAATATTTCAGGGTCAAGGCAATGGCCATTGCTGTCCCGCCTTATGGTTTTTTTTAGCGAGTTTGCCAGTATCTCTTCATCCGTAGCAATCCAGGTTATGCCTTCATCGGCAATAAATGGTATAATCGCCTCGCTCACAGATCCCTCTGACGGCCACATCCCATTTGGCCTCTTGCCAAAGGTATCCTTATGCAGTTGTATGCCTCTTCTAATCTGTTCTACGGCATCCTCTGGACAGCTAAATCTTTTGTGCGGTAATTCTACATTCGGCATAGCCTCTTTTGCAGAGTAGCTGTCGCATAATAAAGGAAGTATCGGATGAAAATATGGAGAGGTGGAGATTTCAATAATACCCTTCTCCTCCATCTCGCGATATTTAGGAAGTATCCGCTTCATTATATCTTTTTGTTTTTCTAAGAGCTTCTTCTTTTCGTCTTCAGTAAACCCCTTCTCTTTTTTTATAAGCCTTTCCAGAAATTCATCATCTTTTCTAATGCTGGGATCTATCCATGCAAGATTAAAGAATACTTGCAGGTCTAAAAAATCCTGTTCTGAGAAATAACGAACCACGCTTTCCATATCACCATAGTCCTGGAATCCGCTCTTTTTAAGGAGATCCCAGTATCCGTGAAACGGTTTAATCATATTCTCCCAATTCGCAAGAAAAAAATTCTTTATTATAAATAGTTTATCCTCAAAGGTCAGCTCTGATGCTGGTTTTAAAGAAAGGGTTAGGAATTTGTCTGGCGCTGTGCCGTCAACATAATCATTTATCTGCTCTACCAGTGAAGGCACAAGATTAAAAGTCTGATGAAGAGACGGGAATTTTTCAAGTATTGCAACCATATCATAGTAATCCTTTGTCCCATGCAACCTCACCCACGGAAGTATGTATTCTCCTGTAAAAGGGTCTTTATATAAAGGCTGGTGCATGTGCCAGAGGAAGGCTATGTTAAGCTGTCTCATAAGAATTGAATCTATTGGCTTGATTTATATATGCGGAGATGTCCCTTATCAGTTACAAAAAGCAGACTATTGTATGCAGCAGCGAGGGAAGTTGAAGTGGTTGAATCTATATTTTCACTCCACATTTTTTTGCCCTTATCCAAATCAAATATATCAACCAAACTTCCGATGCTACCGGAGAAGATACTTTCAGATTTGTAGTTTGATGCAATAATAAGATATTTATCGGCAATAATAGCGGAAACCGGAGTGCCCTGGCTGACCCTTTTCCTCCATACGATATCCCCGCTGGCTTTTTTCATTGCTATGATGCGGCCATCATACCCTGCAATGAACATATAATCCTTGTTCATGGCAAAGTCAGAGGATTTTATAATATCAAATCTCCATTTTTCATCGCCATTTTCTGCATCTAAGGCAATAATAAACCCGTTTTCATCAATAACATAAACAAGGCCATTATTTACCGTTGGCGTCAATCTGGCAATTACCGCTTCACTCCTGCTGCTCCATGTCTCAGAAGAGCTTCCAATCCTTTTGCTCCATATCTCATGGCCTGAAGATTTTTCAATAGCAACCATATAGCCGTCGCTAAAGTTACAATATATCTTATTGCTATATGCTGCCAGCGAGGTAAACATCCGCTTCACCATCCTCTTTATATATCTTCTGTTATACCGCCACACTATTTCGCCATTCTCAGATTTTAATGCATACACTTTATCATCTGCGGAATTAAAATAAACAATGCCATTCTCTATTACAGGAGAGGATATAATCTCTGTATTAGCCTGGAAATGCCATATTTCACGGCCGTCGTTGATATCCAGACAATACAGTTTGCCGTCATTGACGCCAAAATATACCCTGCCGCCGGCTACTGTTGGAGACGATTCTACTGCCCCGGTTGTCTCAAACCCCCATATCTCCTTTCCATTCTTAATATTAACAGCATAAAAATGTTTATCTGCGCTGCCTACATACACAACATTATCAACTACTGCCGGGGATGAATATTGCCGAGGGTCATAAATAGGGAAGAATCTTATACCGCTGGAGATTCTAAAGTCGCCGGCAATATTTGGCGGAGATACAAATGTATCCTCAGTTTCTCCATGTCTCTGGTTATTCAAAAGATATGTCTCCCATGGAATGCTCTTAATGTCTTTTTTAGCTGCAAGGTCTCCTGCGCAACCGATGATAAAGACAGGCAAGAGGCAAGAGGAGGCAATGGGCAATAGGAAAATCCTTCGCCTATAGCCTATAGCCCATAGCCCATAGCCTATCTTATAAAAGCCTTTGCAATATCTTCTCAGCATTTTTATTAATACCCCTAAAGTCATCTTCAGTAAGCCCTGCCCCAATTACTATTTTCATTGCCATTTCATCAGTAATAAGGTCAGAGGGAGAATGCGTGTCTGTGTTGACAACCATACTTGCGCCAATTTTTTTAGCCAACCTCGCCACATGCCCGTTTGTAAGGCTATGCCCTTTTCTTGCAGTCACTTCCAGATACACAGACCTTTCAGCCGCAAGCCTGACATCTTCTTCAGTAATAAGTCCTGGATGTGCTAATATATCAACCCCTGCATTTATGGCTGCCCTGTTTGTCCCAGGGGCAACAGGCTCTACGGGTGTTTCACCATGAAGCACAATAAGTCTCGCCCCCAACCCTCTGGCTCTTCTCACCATCTCCTGTATCTGTTGGGGAGGTATATGGGTCAATTCAACGCCAGGTATAACAGATATACTGCTTTTCAGCTCCTTACATACAGCAACTATCCTCTCTATAACAAAATCAATATTAGAGGCATCGCTGTGGTCGGTGATTGCGATGGCCTTATACCCAATCGCCTCCGCCCTCCTTACAAGCTCTGACGGCAACAAGTCGCCATCGCTTAATAAAGAATGTGTATGCAGGTCTATCATAATTAAGAGCAGTCTAAGAGCCTATGAGCCTAAGAGTAAAAGATACAACTCTTAGACTGTTTTTACTCTTAGACTGTAGTTATGCCGATATATATTCATCCTTCAGCAAGTAATGAAAGAATGAATTAAAAATCTGAAAAACCTTGTCGCGATTCATAGGTTCAAAGGTAAATATGCGCTCTCCCCTCTTTATTTCTAATGCCTGCCGAAGCTCTTCCTCCTGTTTTTTCTCAATCTCTTGCGAGGCAGCAACGGCGTACAGAATAGGGATACGTCTTATGGAAAGTATATAATTCTTAACCAATGCAAGCTGTTTTGCATCCTTTATACCTTCGTCATCACAGAGTATCATCATGCCTACAATATTCTTAGAAAACGCCTTCCAGAGAGGTTTCATCCGCACATTCTGTGGAAAAGCGAATAGAACCATTTCCATACCCCCATAGAGCCTCAGTGTCGCTATATCTCCCAGAGGGTTTTCTCTGTAAATAGGGGATGTAATAAATTGTCTGTTTACAGAAAAACCAGGCAGCTCTTTACATGAATCTATGAGATTTATAATAAGGCTATCGCTGGTAGCCAATATAAGTATCTTTCCAAAGGTCGCATCTTCCATATCCTTCCATCTGACAGAAATCTTCTCTCTAATCTTTAATGCTTGGCTGGATGTAAGTATTTCCTTGGCAGCAAGTACCCGCTTTTCTTCACTCTTTTTATCTTTAACCTCTTCCAACACCCCTTTACGAATCAAACCTGCCAGAGTTTGATAAACCTCATAATCAGGAAATGTACAATGGTCAACCAGATCGTTCACGAGAGGATAGAAATCTATCAAAAATAAAACTTCATAGATGATAGGCTTCAATCCCTTAGGCAGGGTGGAAATGTCAACTTTTAATTTCATCTGGGAATCAGGTTTCGGCAGCTGCTCCTTTGCCTTATTCCACTCATCGTACTGACGCATCCCTTCCATAAGAAGATTTCCAGCTGAACTTTGAATTTTCCTGGAAACATCAATCGGTTTTGGCGAGAACTCAAACTTACCGTCATGTAATGCCAAAAGTCTGAATAACGCCTTTTCTTTTTCCATATCGCCTATAACTGCATTATATACCGCTCCTTCTTTTATATAAATAAGGCCCTCTTTATCGCCGTAAGAAATATTTAATACACCTTCTTTTCTATTCAGATGCAGTATCTGCAACAGATCTCCCAATGAAATATGGGAAAGTCTTCCTTCAATCTCTTTATCGCCAATTTGCGCATTAGGCCCCGCTCTGCCGACAAACAAATTGTTGATTCTCCTTAATATCTCTTCACCCTTCACGGGCTGAAGTACAAGCGAGTCAACATCCCTGCGAAAGCCCTTAATATCTACAGTTTCTGCCCCTATAAATATAAAAGGCAGATCCATTGTATGCGGGTTATTTCTTAATATCTGAAAAACCCTCTCACCGCTTATAACAGGGAGGTCAAGTTCAATTATTACTGCCAAAAGTTTTTCATGTAAGGCAATTTCCATAACGGCTGCGCCATCATTCGCAGTAAGCATATGAAAACCCTTTTGCTTCAAGTACTCACCAACAGAAGACATACTGTCTTTATCATTCACTGTCATCAGTATTTTTTTCCCATCTATCATTCGCTACCTGCTTCCTCTGCTCATCTTATGCTTACTATGAGCATTTTTCAATTTCTATCCTATCGGTAAAAATCAATGTCTATTTTTGGACTATACCTGCTCTTGAAGGGAATAGTCTATCTGCAACTTGCTTATTAAGCCTTCTATTAAATACGGGTCTACGGTATGAAAACATGAATACTGCTCACCCCACCTCTCCCTTCCTACAACCGCATATGATAAATCCTCCCTGAGAAAAAAAATAAAGAACGTTTCTAATAAACGAGGGTCTGTAAGATATAATGGCGTTACATTTGCAAGGTTCCATCTCCCCTCTTCTCCTTCACCAATCACGAAAATTTTTGTAGCAGTGGCGCCTATGGTGTCCATGGCCTTTAAAATAGGAAGATTTGGGGAAATCTTTCTTGCTCCGATATAGAGAAAACCTTTCTTTCTCGGTTCACGCATAACTTCCTGAAGAACCATCTCCTGAAGCCTGTCAAGGAAGAAGATAGGAATGTCCAGCCCTTTTCCCAAATCAAACGAAGCTATATCCTTTGCTTTATAGTCTTTGCCTTCAAGCAGCGCTGAAATAATCTCCCAAAAAGATTTGTCTTCGAGCTCTAAGGTATGCCAAACGCCATCCTTTTGTTCTTTTATTCTTTGCTCAGCCGCGCCATGCAATTCACCGTAACCATTGCCGTCACGCGGATATGAGACATTAGAAAATATAATAGAGGCATATGGCTCACCCTTGGTAGTCAGGCGCTCAACAGCCTTTTTTAGCTTTCTTACACTGATACATGAGCCAAAATAGTCTGTCTCCGGAAGTATTGCAACAAGCCTCTTATCTTCTAACATCCCAATCACGTCGCAATCTCTCAAGGCTTCCATCATGGCCTTTATAAGCTCTTTCAGAAAATCCAGCAGTTCATTTTTTTCCAATTTTTTTTTGAGATGATGAAATCCTTCTATCGTGATAAGAATAACAGAAAAATTTTTATTGTACCTTTCTGCCCTTAATGTCTCCAGTTTGCCGTATTCCGTTACAAAAAAGGCATTATAAAAGCGGGTTGGGAATATTTTTTTAGAGTCATCCGAAATTGCGGAGCTTGCCTGCATAGTTACCGCAGAATCAAGGACAGCAACAGCTTGCTGTTCTTCACTTATGGCAAGATTTTTCTCATGAATAGGCTTTGCAATGTAATTACTTGCACCAGCCTTTAATGCAAAGGATATCTGCTTATCGTCACTAACGTGAGAGATAGCCGTTATCCATAAACCAGGGTAAAGATGCCTGATCCCGCTTATAACCACATTCGGTTTTGCAGTATCATCCATATCAATAATAACTGCCTCTACCCCTTCCTTCTTTAATACATCTAAAACACTTTTTTGTTCCACATGTTCTACGGTATATCCTTTTTGAGAAAGGATTTCATCAACGTCCTCACAAGCGCCTATTAGTATAACCTTCCTAATCATTCGGCAGACCTTTCAAAAAACAGAGGCTATAGATATGGGGCTACAGACTATTAAATATCAGCCTATCCTCTATCCCCTAACCGATAGCCTCTTTTTTTACATCTTGTATTTTCCAAAATTCTCAGGAGAAAGATTTTCCAACATATCCAACCATTCGGCCTGGCTCTTCCCGTCTTTAGGGGCGTGTTTCGCAGCATCAATATTTTTTGACTTTTCCAAAACCTTCTTTTCAACAAATATCGGAGAATTTGCCCGCAAGGCAACAGCAATTGCATCGCTTGGCCTTGCATCTATAAGATAACAATTATTGCCAGACGCCAAGTGGATGACTGCATAATAGACATTATCTTCCAAGTCTGTTATCTCAATCTTTGAAACAGTTATGCCGAGATTTTTAAATATCTCTTTTAACAAATCGTGCGTCATAGGTCTGGCTAACTGTATCTTTTCCAGTTCTGTTGCAATAGCGCTTGCCTCCAACGGCCCTATCCATATCGGAAGGACATTCTTGTCATCGGCATCCTTGAGAATGATGATAGGTGTATTATTAAATGGATCTATGGCTAAGCCAAATACCCTCATCTCTAACAGCATATATTTATCCTTTCCTCTCTATTTTTTACCATAATGCCCATCAGGGAATTTGCAGAAATTTTTTCTATTCTCACCGGCACAATCTTGCCAAGATATGCATTGCCTCCTGAAATGTTTACTATTTTACTGCAGGAAGTCCTGCCCATAAGCTGATTAATCGTATTATCATACGCACCTTCTGTTGTTTTGCTTCTTCCTTCAACTAAAATATCCACTACCTTTCCAAGCATTTTCTGATTGTTACGCATGGTTATATCCCGCTGTGTCTCCTGAAGTATTGCAAGCCTTTCTTCCTTTATCTGCTCTGCAATCTGGTCAGCAAATGCCGCAGCCTTTGTTTCAGGCCTGGGAGAATATTTGAATGAGAATATATTGTCATATTCCATTTCCTGAATCAGGTTCATTGTTTCTAAAAAATCAGATTGAGTCTCTCCCGGAAAACCAACAATAATGTCCGTAGTAATCCCTATGTCTGGGTAAAACCTCTTGAGTTTATACACTTTGCCTATATAATCTTCTCTTGTATATCCCCTGCTCATCCTTTTCAATATTGTATTGGAGCCTGATTGAACAGGGAGATGAATATATCTGCAAAGTTTTTTCTCTTCCCCAAAAAGCTCTATCAAATCCTCTGACATATCCTTAGGATGAGAGGTTATAAAGCGAATTCTTTCTATTCCGTCTGCCCTGCATACTGCTCTCAGGAGTTCTGCAAACGAAATATCTTCTTCTTTATTGCCGTATGAATTTACATTCTGTCCCACAAGGGTTATCTCTTTTATGCCCGCCTCTGCTAATCTTTCCACCTCTTGAAGAATATCATTACTTTTTCTGCTCATCTCTCTTCCCCTTACATAAGGAACTATGCAATATGAGCAGAAATTATCACACCCCCTCATAACAGTCACAAATGCCTTAACCCTCTGAGATAAATTTTTAGCATAATCTTTTTCATAGGTATAAGCAAATGATTCTTCTTCAATAAAATCAGAAAATTCAGTAAGTGCGCTTCTGCTTTTATTAAGTTTAACCTTACTAATTAAGTCAGGCAGATGGTGAATATTATGTGTGCCAAATACTATATCAAGATGTGGCGCTCTTCTTAAGAGTTTTTCTCCCTCCTGCTGCGCCACACAACCGCCTACGCCGATAATCAAATCAGGTTTATAGGTCTTAAGTTTTTTAAGCCTGCCTAATGCGCTATAAATCTTTTGCTCTGCCTTATCCCGGATACTGCATGTATTGAGGATAACCATATCCGCTTTGTAAGGTTCGTCCGTAGGCTTATAGTTGAGGCGCTTTAAGATGCCGAGTATTCTTTCCGAATCATTTTCATTCATCTGACATCCAAAGGTTTCAATAAAAATATATTTTTCTTCTTTATTGAGCAGTAATTCCATATATTTGATTTATATTAAAATTTTCTTGAATTTTAGTCAAGCCTAAATCAGGCAATCAGGCATTTCGCTATGTATAGGCCATGCTACTTGGATGTCTTGCTCGCATCTTCATACCATTTATCAAAATGATGCTTGAGCAAAAGTTTTGAAAAGTCCGAGCTTTTACTTACCATTTCATATACAACGGTCGGGGTTGCTGCTTCAAAACCCTTAAAGGTTATCTCCCCTGCCCGGCAGAACAGCTCTACATTCTTAATCCCTCCCGTGACAAATACGCCAAACCATAACTCAAAAATTTTAAAAGGGAAGAAGAATGTACTTTGTATCTCTCTATCCAGCTCTGATACCTGAATCTGCTTTTTAAAAAAGAACCCCTTCCCTTTATTTTCTTTAATATACGCCTTTAACGCATCCTCACTCAGCGCCTGGCCCTTATTATATATATCACTGACAGCAGCCAGTATCCTCAGAGATGAAAAAGATTCTCCGGCAATAATGCTCCTAAGGTCTTTATACGATTCCTGGGCGAGTATCTGGGCGAGATCCTTTGCCTTAGATATATCTTTATGAATAATTATATCTTCCAGCTTATCATCCAAACTTGCAGGCATCAAAATCCCGTAAGTCTTGTCTATATAAATATCAAAGGGATAGCTGAGTTTTGGATTATGCCTTTTAATTCTTTCTTCTTCAAGCAGCCTCTCCATTTTTGCCCTTATGAGAGGGCTCCGCGATGTGCCTCTTGCTGCCTCATTTATCTTTTCTCCAATAGCCACCATTACCTCGCCCCAATAACTATCTCTCATTGCAATAATCTCAGCCCTGCTCCCGTAAGCTATAAAAAGGCCTGCCTCCATCTCCTGCCCTATAGCAGCTTCCAATTCTTCTCTATATGTTTTCTCAAGCCTGTGCTCTTTATCTTTCAACTCTACTATCTTTGCTTCCATCTCCTTTTTACCGCTAACTGCGGCCTTTCCTGCTTCTGCTAACTCCTTTGCAATGTCTTCTTTCATTGTCTCAAAGTTCTTATGAATATTATGGAGAAGCTCTTCCTCTATAATATGCGGGACCCTTCTTTTTAATTGTTCCTTATACCTTTTCATAATCTGCTGAATGTCTCCTGCAAGGGCAATAAGATTCGCAACCCCACCGGAGAATATTACTGCATCACCCAGTAAATTATTCAGCTTTATGCTTTTTTTGTTATCCGCCAAACCAGCAGTTGAAGAACCGTATCTGCTTGCAGCGCTGAGGATAGGCTTATAAAAGTTTGACTCCATAAAATCAGCCATAGTGATTTCCTTGGCCCTCAGCGTTTTCCTTGTAAAATCCTTCATATCCACAAATAAATGCCCCTCAGCTCCAACTTCCAATTCTTTCAGGATTGGCCTATCATCTGTAGAAAAGCGATAGAGTCTGCCTCGCTCATACTCCATCTTTAATACTTCACTGGAAAACTCAGTGCGCCGGTCAATCATTAATTCCCGCATGGCGCTGATAAACTTTTCCACTTCTTCATCAAATCTATACGCAACAAAACCATCTATTACTCCCGTAATAGCTGCGCCCTTTTTCTTGCCTATCCCCAATAAACTGCCGAATGATATTCCTTTGACTGAGGATAAAAACTCCAATATTGCATTTATCCTTTCAAGCCTGTTTACATCTTTTTGAAATTGTGCCTTTATCTTCTCAAAACCTTCGGTTAACTTAGCTATAGCGTTTGAATCACTCAGCAATGTCTGGATAAGTCTGTTATCAGAATACATTTCAGCAAGCTGAAGATGCGTATCCATTCCAGATATGTCATAATTCAGGAGATAATCCGCTACAAGCTGCCTCATATAATTTATGTTGGCAAGCAAAGCAAGCTCTTCTAAGAGAGATTTATTCCTTTTTATTTCATTTTCTATGGCCGCGGCAATATCTGCTGTATTAGCCGCATTCACAGCGGCTTTATCATAAAATGGCTTTAATGGTGAAATTATCCCCTGATGCAGTCCATAGGGGTTGATATCGCTGTTAATAACATTCCCCTGAATAGCCAAAAAACTCCTGGGAGTAAAACATGCTTCAAAAAGGCCGACTGTCTCGGATGAACCATATGATGATGTGATTTGTTTCACTTCAGATATTACAGCCTTAGCAGCAGCTTTAAAAACAAAGTATAGCGCAAGGCCTATTATCTGATCCAATCTCTCATAATTTAAACCCCTTACTTTGACATTCTTTATGATATCTTCTTTTTTTCTTCGGGTTGCATTGATAACGGCCATAACCGCCAAAAATGATGTCCGCTCCATGCCTTCCATGCGCATCTCTTCCAGTACAGCCTTCCCTAATATTCCCTTAACCAATACATAGTATGCCTTCCCATAACCATTAGGGCCGAGCCATGTTTTCAATATTCCACTATCAATGAACGGCGTAGTAGTCAATATTTCAGAGGCGATATTTTTTTCAGCGGAATCCGGAAGAAAAAAATCCGTTCTGTATGTCTTTTCAATTAATGTCGTCTTGATATCAAGAAGGGAAGGAAGGCTGCCTTTTATTTCAGTCTCCACGTCCGGTTCAAAACGTATTTTCAGAAGTATTATTAATGCCCAAACAGCTTTTTCTATTACAGCTTCATCTTCTCCGCCAAACAGGTAGGGTATCTTTAAATCTTTTATAGATTCGCCTAAACGGAATCTCAGTTGAGAAGGTTCTATAAGCCACAACATTCCGGTCTTGAGATCAAACCCTTTTTTCAAAATAACGTTAAAGAGCTCAAGCCTATCTTCTATAAATTTATTGTAGCTGTATGCTGACATAAAATAAAATCAGAGTATTTAAGAAGATAGAGAAAGGATTCCCTCAAAAATACCTCTGCCGTCTTCTCCTCCAAGTATTGATTCGCAAACCCTTTCCGGATGCGGCATGGCGCCAAAGATATTACCCTTTGCATTTATAATGCCTGCAATATTACTAAGAGAGCCATTGGGGTTTGCATCATCTGTTATCTCCCCATCTTCTGTAGAATATCTTAAGATTATCTGATTGTTGTCTTCAAGTCTTTTAATGGTATCCTTATCCGCAAAATAATTTCCATCTGCATGGGCAATGGGTATATTTAAAATCTGCCCCTTCTGATAAGCCTTTGTGAATATAGTCTGATTATTCTCTACCCTGACATAGATACTTTTGCATATAAATTTCAACCCTTTATTCCTCATAAGAACGCCTGGTAAAAGCCCTGCCTCCGTCAATATCTGAAAACCGTTGCATATGCCGATAACAAGACCGCCTCTATTTGCAAATTTAATTACTTCGTTTACAACAGGCGAGAATCTGGCAATGGCGCCGGTTCTCAGATAGTCGCCATAAGAAAAACCGCCCGGAAGAATAATACAGTCAAATCCTTGCAGGCTTGTCTCCTTATGCCAAATATACTCAGCCTCTTGACCAAAGACATGCTTTGCCGCATGGTAACAGTCATGGTCGCAGTTGGAACCTGGAAATACAATAATGCCGAATTTCAAGAAAACCTCCCTGCATATCAATTGAGGCAGAAGGTTTGAGGTTTGAGGTTTGAGGCATTTGCCTCCATCCTCCAACCCCCTGCCTTCAGCCTATTCTATCTCCACCCTATAATCTTCAACAACAGTATTAGCCAAAAGCTTTTCGCACATCTCTTTGAGTCTTTTTTCAGTCTCTGTCTTAGATGAACCGTTCAGTTCAATTTCTATGAACTTGCCTATCCGCAAATCCTTAACCTCCTTATATCCCATAGACTCCAGCGCACCTCCTACAGCCTTTCCCTGCGGGTCAAGAACACCTTTTTTCAATGTTACATACACCTTCGCCTTCATAAAAATTGTCCTCCGTATCCGTGTCCGTTGTTCGTATATCAGTGATTTTAGCTTTGCGGTCACGGACAACGGTATTATCCTTCATAAACCACTTTTCCACCAACTATTGTTTTTACTGCCCTCCCTTTCATCCGCCATCCATCAAACGGCGTATTTCTGCTTTTTGATTTTAATTCTCTACTATCAACAATCCATTCCTTATTCAAATCAATAATCGTTACATCAGCATCAGCCCCAACTTTCAATGCCCCTTTGTTATCAAGCCCAAGCAATTTTGCCGGATTGGCAGACAATTTCTTCACCAAATCCGGTAAGGTTATAATATTATCAGAAACAAGCATTAAAGATAGTGACAGTGCAGTTTCCAAACCAATAATGCCATTGGCTGCCTTGTCAAATTCAATCTCCTTTTCAACAATATCCTGCGGCGCATGGTCAGTTGCAATAACGTCTATTGTTCCATCCTTAAGCCCTTGCTTCAATGCATCCACATCGCTTTGACTTCTCAGCGGAGGGTTCATCTTTGCGTTTGTATTATAACCAATAACGGCCTCATCTTTAAGTGTAAAATGATGCGGCGTAACCTCTGCCGAGATTCGTATACCGTTATCTTTCGCCCTTCTAATAAGCTCAACAGAACCCTTGGTGCTTACATGCGCAATATGGAGTTTAGCGCCTGTTAGCTCTGCCAATGCAATATCCCGCGCTACCATAATATCCTCAGCAGCATTAGGAATACCCTTAAGCCCAAGCCTTGTTGCTGTAAACCCCTCATTCATCACACCTTCTGCAGATATTGCCATATCCTCACAGTGGCTGATAACTAACAAATTAAAAAGCCCTGCATATTCCATGGCCAGTCTCATAAGGCCGGTGTTCATCATAGGCCTTCCATCGTCAGAAACAGCTACGCATCCAGCCTCTTTTAAATCTCCAATCTCCGCAAGGGTTTCACCCTTCAATCCTTTACTTATTGCACCCACAGGGAAGACATTTACAACACCCTCTTCTACAGCCTTTTTTAAGATATACCGTGTAACTGATGCATTATCATTTACAGGATTCGTATTTGCCATACATGCAATTGATGTAAAGCCGCCGGCTGCCGCTGCCATGGCGCCGGTTTTTATAGTCTCCTTATATTCATAACCCGGCTCTCTTAAATGCGTATGCATATCAATAAAACCTGGGCAAACGATAAGGCCAGTGGCATCTATGATAGTCCAGTCATCCAAATCCCCCACCCCCCCTTTTTCTAAAGGGGAGCCAGGGGGGATTGAAGGCTTTACCGCAGCAATCTTCCCGCCGAACACATAGACATCAAACAGACCGTCAATGCCGCTTACAGGGTCAATCACTCTGCCGCCTTTAATGAGAATTCTATTCAAACTGCCTCCAAATCTGATTTTTGATTTGAGATTTTTAAATCGTAATTCGTAAATCGTAAATCGTAATTCTCTTTACTCCCTGCTGCCTCCAAGCAAAAGATAAAAAAGCGCCATCCTTACAGCCACACCATTTTTAACCTGGTCTAAAATAAGAGAGTAAGGAGCGTCAGCAATATCAGATGCTATTTCCACTCCTCTGTTTATAGGACCTGGGTGCAATATCACTATATCCTTTTTAGCCTTTCCCAGTTTTTTCCTATCAAGACCAAAAAGCCTTGAATATTCCCTCACCGTCGGAAAAAGAGGCACTTTATGCCTCTCAAGTTGAATTCTCAACATCATAATCACATCCGCATCAGTTATAGCATCCTCAATCCTATTTTTCACATTGCAACCCATGGATGCAATGCCGGAAGGCATCATTGTGGGAGGGGCAACAACACTCACCTCAGCGCCAAGTTTTGTAAAGCCATAGATATTGCTCCTCGCCACCCTGCTGTGAGATATATCGCCAACAATGACAATCTTTAATCCGTCTATTCTGCCCAATTTTTCCTTAACCGTCAATAAATCAAGGAGCGCCTGGCTCGGATGCTCATGGCTGCCATCCCCTGCATTTATAACAGAGCACTTTATAAACCCTGCCAACACTTGAGGCGCACCGCTTGAAGGGTGCCGCAGAACAATGCAGTCTGGATTCATTGCCTCAAGGTTCTTTGCAGTATCTTTTAATGTTTCACCTTTTGCAACGCTGCTTGATGATGCAGATATATTTATTGCATCAGCGCTCATCCTCTTGGCAGCAATCTCAAACGATGTCCTCGTCCTTGTGGATGCTTCATAAAAAAGATTGATAATAGTTCTGCCTCTCAGAGTGGGAACCTTCTTTATTTCCCTTTCAGACACCTCTTTAAAAGACTGCGCAGTAGATAAAATAAGCTCTATCTCATCTTTCGCAAGGTCTTCAATGGTTAATATGTCTTTCCTCTTAAGCCTCACTCTGCCTCCACAACCACTTCATCTATGCCATCAATCTCCTGCAAATGCACCCTTACCTCCTCCTGCATTGATGTTGGCACATTCTTGCCAATATAATCCGGTCTAATAGGCAGTTCTTTGTGCCCCCGGTCAATTAAAACAGCCAGTTGAATACTGCTCGGTCTGCCAAAATCCATGATGACATTCATGGCAGCCCTGATAGTTCTGCCGGTAAACAACACATCATCAACTATAATAATCTTCCTATTATCAATTGAGACAGGTATATCAGTCTCTTTTAAGATTGGCTGCTCCTGCTTCATACCAATATCATCTCTATAAAGGGTTGCATCAACAGCACCAACGGGAAGGTCAACGCCTTCTATAGACTTCAATATATCTTTTAGCCTCTTTGCAATATAAGCGCCGCGTGTCGGGATGCCTAATATCACCATGCCTTCAGCGCCTTTGTTTTTCTCAATAATCTCGTGGGCTATTCTTGTAAGCGCCCTTTCAATACCCTTTGCATCCATTATATTTTTTGTATTCATACTATCCCCTACAGACAAAAAAATACCCCCTTGCCTTCCCAACGGCACGGGGGTATTTTTTTAATATCAATGCGAATTTTCATCTTTACTCCCTTTCTTAACCTCTCGGGGCCAAATTAAAAGGGTAATCAATACTGTTTTGCCTTAATCGGTTTAATCGAGCGTATACTGAAAAAAAGCGTCTTTGTGTGCCAATTCAAAAGATTTACATCAATTCTGTAACGGATAGAAACCTCAATAGCATCTTCCCACCGCTTAACCGTAATATCCCCTTCCCCAATAGGCATTTCAGAGTCCCTGGCTTTTTCAAGAATGTGCTTTACTATCTCCTGATCAGAATGCACATGCGCAGTCTGAGCCTCACCATCAACCTCGCCCTTGAACATATAGTATGTAAAATACGGGGGGACAAACTTTATTCCGAGATAGACTATAACCGTTATTAAAAAAAGCCAAATCAGGGTTCTAAAACTTACAGCGCCATCCTCATTCATCCATCTGCCCTGCATCGTGTATACTTATACACCGTTGCCATATATGAGTCAATGTAAATTTTTATCTATGTCAGCAACACATAAACTGTCCTTTTTATAGCACATGAATTGTCCTATTGTATGGTTTCCT
>Ga0154340_1062_pt1 | contig 33295 bp, 27 predicted proteins | sample RifGroA2_FD_115868 | JGI IMG/M metagenome (GOLD analysis project Ga0154340, IMG submission 115868) | Deltaproteobacteria bacterium GWA2_43_19 | reverse complement strand
CAAGCGCTTTGTCCGGGGGGTTCAGGTAAAGCCCGACAACATCATAAAGTTTTTCGAGGAATCGTTTGTCCCGGCTGAGTTTAAATGTCTCGACCAGATGAGGTTTTAAGTTGTGCTCTTTCCATATTCGTTGTACGGTTGCATTGCTGACTCTTTGTTCTTTGGCCATGGTTCTGGTGCTCCAGCCTGCCTGTGCGTAGCACGCAGACAGGTGGGTCGCATCAGGAGGCGTTGTGTGTAAAGTGGCATTTACAATAGCCCTAACTTTCTTGTGGCTTACCCTTGGAATACGTCCTGGCCTGGGGGCGTCTTTCTCCAGCCCAGCCAATCGAAGAGCCAAAAAACGTTCACGCCACAATTGTACGGTAGGACGGGAAATTTTAAGCATCGCCGAGATTTCTTGATTTTCGTAGTTATTGGATGCCATTTGAATTATGCGAGCTCTTTGAACAATACGAAAGGGCATCTTTTTACTCTTTGCCCATGCGTCTATTGTTATCTGCTCTTTTTCTGCCAATATAATGGCTTCTGCTGCTCTACACATAAAACCATTATGCATAATATTTTATATAAGTAAAGTTATTTATGTAACACTACGCTAGATGGGCAATACAACCTTTAGCGGCAGTTTATCTTTAGCCTTTTCAAGAAGGTATCCGGAAACCAAAGCAAAGCCTACTGCAGGAATATAGATATGTCTCTCCACAGCCACATCTCCCAGGGGGAAGATAGATGATGTTGGTATAAGCGTAATGAAATACCAGAATATGCCGAAGGATATTGCCGGCCATCTCTTTCTGCCCAGGAATGATAGTGAAAGAAGGGCTATAATTATTACAATTGCGCTCATGGTTGAGCCGTCAAAAATGGTCGTTTCAAAAGGTATGTCGGGGTCTACATGCGGCCCTCCAAACGGAAAGACGAGCCACTTGAGGTAGTAAAATGTAATCACATTTAATTCTGTAAGGAAGTATGAATATATGGGAAGTATCCCCTCTTCGATCCTCGTATCAAACGGAACTACTTCTGTAAGCAGAAGATACCTTGCCAAAATATAGCCGGCTAATATCAATAGATAGAGAGAAAGCATAATGCCGTATCTCTTGAAGTATGATAAAAGGCCGCCTGCATGAATCATAAAGACATAAAGGGCTATCACCATAGGAAGCGTTACTACAATCTCTTTAACCCCAAGAGAGAGGATAAAGAAAATATAGGCGGACAGATGCAGGAAATATTTTTTATAGCCATCTGCTGGCAATGCCTTTAAAAACAGTATGAACGAAGATAGATAAAATAGCGCTGCCAATACTGCACTTCTACTGGCTATGTAGGTAACAGAGCCTGTCTGAACTGGGTGAAGTGTGAAGATGAGGGCTGAAATAAAAGCATATGCCTGGTAGTTATTTTTGTTGCCCAAAAATCTTTTATACAAAATACCGGCCAAAAAGTAGACCTGAATACCTACAATTATATGAAGCAAAAGGTTTAAAAGGTGATAGCCAAAAACATTGAGCCCCCCAAATAATAATTTATTGCAAATGTTGCTCTCAGGAGAGGACGGCTAAATATGTCTGAAAATATAAGAGGAAGATTTCTAATGCTCTTAATAGCCGCATCCTCAAGGATTGTATACCGGTCGTCAAAATGAAAGGAGTTATAAAAACTGTTATGGTAGGCTGTTGTTGCAAGAACGGCAATAATCAGCAAGTGGAGTATCTTGTTTGTCTCGAGATGTCTGTAAATTTTTCCCATCTTTACTTGTTTTGGAAACAAAACCCCTTTGCGTTTCAGATACATTGAGTCAAACCACGTTAGGAGGAACTATATATGACATATAACACAAGTGTTCGGTAATAACAGCCAAAAAGATGACAGAAAATACAGTGCCTCTATATTTAGAGCCATCTTAAGGGCTTATAGATTTTTATACATATTTAAGGTATAAGATAAAATCAAGATAATTTGAAAAATACACCATGCCCCAGAAAACCTTTATAGATGTCGCAGTTGAGCTTCCGCTGCACAAGACCTTCACTTACAGAACCCCGGAAACACTTTCCAACCAAGTAGAGATTGGCAAACGTGTGCTTGTGCCATTTGGGAAGAAGGTTATAACTGGGTTTTGTCTTGGGTTCAGTGAGAAAACAGATATAAAAGGTATCAAAGATATACTTGATGTATTAGATGATAAGCCCATATTTGATGAAAAGAGACTTAATTTTTTTCAATGGATGTCATCCTATTACTTTGCCCCTATTGGCGAGGTGCTGAGCCTTTCGTGTCCGAGCGGGATAAACATAAAAAGCCAGAGATATTTTTTTGCAACAGAGCACGGCATTGAAAATGAATCAAGGGTCAGTGCCTCCCCCCGAATGTTTCAATCGGGAGGTCAGGGGCTTGCCCCCGCAGGCTTTAAGCAGGGGTCAGAAAGACCAAATTTAGCAGGCGATATATTTGATGTAATCAGAAAAAAGCAAGGCGCTTCCCTCACCTCTCTTGCTAAGAAATTCAAAGGTAAATCCGTCTATAGCGCTATTAACAGGTTAAAGGAGATAGGCATAATCAGAGAGGAATTGAAGATTAAAAGCAGGCTGGGAGAAAAGATAGAGACCTTTGTGTGCCTCTCTCAGCCCTCAACCCTCAACCCTCAGCTCTTATTCAGAGCGCCGATTCAGGCAAAGGTTCTTGCCTATCTTAATGAAAAAGGCGAGACATCTTTAAAGCTCTTGAGGAAGGAACTCGGCAGTATAGACTCGGCAGTCAAAAAATTAGAAGAAAAGGGGATAGTATCATTAACCCAAAAAAAGACTCAAAGAGACCCATTAGACGATACGGTACCGCAAACCCTTTCTCATAAACCCAATGATGAACAGGAGAAGGCTATTAAGGCAATTTCGCAGGCCTTACATGCCGGCGCCTTTTCACCCTTTCTCCTCTACGGCGTTACAGGAAGCGGGAAGACTTTTGTCTATCTTAAGGCGCTGGAACAGGCTGTAAACCTCGGCAGGCAGGCCATATTCTTGGTGCCTGAGATATCCCTAACCCCGTGGCCTATCAAATATCTGACTGCCTTATTTCCTCAAAGAGTCGCTGTACTCCACAGCGGTCTTTCAGACGGCGAGAGATACGATGAATGGAATAGGATAAGGGATGGGAAAGTAGATGTGGTTGTTGGCGCCAGGTCTGCCCTTTTTGCGCCCTTAAAAAATCCCGGGCTTATCGTTGTTGATGAAGAGCATGAACCCTCTTACAAACAGGAAGAAGGGGTAAGATACAATGCGCGGGATGTAAGCCTTATGATGGGAAAGATGTTTAATATGGCTGTTGTCCTCGGTTCAGCAACCCCATCTATTGAAACATTTTATAACACAAAAAATGGCAGAATCACACCCCTTCATCTAACCAAAAGGGTTGAGGATAGAGCAATGCCGAAGATAGAGTTGATAGATATGAAAATACAGGGGCAAGGGGCAAGGGGCAAGGGGCGAGAGGAAAATAAAAACGAATTTATCTCGGAAAAACTTCAAAATCTTATGCTAAAAAACCATGCGCTTGGTTATCAGACAATACTCTTTTTGAATCGCAGGGGTTTTTCAACTTTTTTAATATGCAATGATTGCGGATACACTTTCATGTGTTTGAATTGCAGCGTATCTCTCACCGTGCACAAGGGCGCCGGGATCCTCAAATGCCACTACTGCGACATGTCTGCCCCAATTCCTGAAATATGCCCCAAATGCCGGCGCAGCAAGATAAATCCGATAGGGCTTGGCACAGAGCAGTTGGAAGCAGAGGTTAGAAAGATACTTCATAAAGCAAGGGTCGCCCGTATGGACAGGGATACTACCAGAAAAAAGAGGTCGCATCAGAAGATACTGGATGCGGTTGATAAAGGCGCTGTGGATGTGCTTGTTGGAACACAGATGGTTGCAAAAGGTCACCATTTTCCTCATGTCACTCTTGTTGGAATTGTATCAGCTGATACCTCCCTGAATATGCCTGACTTCAGAAGTTCTGAACGGACATTTCAGCTTATAAGCCAGGCAGCAGGAAGGGCAGGACGAGAGGCAATTCCCGGCGAGGTTGTTGTGCAGACCCTTAACCAAGAACATTTCTGCCTCAAATGGGCTGTGGAGCAGAAATATGAAGGTTTCTTTGAAGAAGAGCTTAGCAATCGGAAAGAACTCATGTATCCGCCATTTTCAAGGCTTATAAATTTGAAATTTGAAGGAAATAAAGAAAGCGAAGTAGCAGAAGCAGCTCACAAGGCGCGGGGTCTCGCAGATAAACTGTTGGATGCAGGATTTAAAAAGGATGTAACTGTGCTTGGGCCTGCCCCTGCCTTTCTTTCAAAACTTAAGGGAAAACAGCGCTGGCACATGCTTTTAAAGGGCACGGCCATAAAACATCTCCATGAGTTTACATTCAACCTTGTAAAAGGATTTGAAGAAAAAAGGCTTGGCAGGGTCAAACTTGTAGTGGATGTTGACCCGGCAACTACAATATGAACCCCATGAGAAGCTCACTTACCCGAAAAATGCATTTGGGTTTTATTTTTCGGGTGCAAACGCAAGATTTGAGCCAAAGACAAGGAAAAGCGGGCTGGACAAAACGGAGCATACTCTTTTAGGTATGTGAGTATTTGGACAGCCTGATTTGACGCAGTATTTGGCCAAAGATTGCGTTTGTCAAAAAATGCAACTGCATTTTTTGGGCTTATTACGAAACCGCTTGCCCCAGTGAATTGCAGGTTTCATGTAACGTTGGGTTTATCCCCAACAATTTTCGTTGCCGCTTTCCTCTTTCTTAATTTCTGCCTTTTTTGTATAATAAACTCATGTCCATTTTAAATATCTTGAAATATCCTGACTCGCTTCTTCAAACAAAGGCCAAGCCTGTATCAAAGGTAGATGAGGAAATAAAGAGACTCATCACCGATATGGCGGAGACCATGTATTTTGCCAAGGGTATAGGCCTTGCTGCAACTCAGGTAGGCGTTCATAAGAGAGTAGCGGTTCTGGATGTCCCAAAAGACCACACCAAACACGAGGGTAAGATTTTTAAAAGAGGAGAGAATCTCATTGCCTTAATAAACCCTGAGATAACAGACCATGAGGGAGAGATAAAATATGAGGAGGGTTGTTTAAGCATCCCTGGTTTTACAGCAGATGTGAAAAGATTCTCAAAGGTAGCGGTAAGGGCTCTCAATAAGGATGGAAATGAGATGGAGATACATGCAGACGGCCTTCTTGCCATTGCCCTGCAGCACGAGATAGACCACCTCGACGGCATATTGTTTATTGACAGGTTGAGTAAATTAAAAAGGGATATAATCAAACGAAAGATTAAAAAGGCTATTGAAAGTGAAAAAAAGATGCTGTAAGAATGCACGCGAAATAAATAATTATTGCCATTCTTCAGGATTTATAGTATTGTCACCCCCATAGAAGCAACCTCCGTTAGATAAGTTTTTGTAAGAACTGGATAGTTCCTTATGTAATGAGGTAAGCTTTTAAGAAGGTTGAATATAAAGTGTAGCGGTAAAGGTAAACGATATGGGGGCTATCCACACTATCTCACCATCTGAATATATAGACCTATCCCTATGGAATGAATTTCAGAACAACCTTTCTCAGCTCTTGGGCGTTTCTATAGCCATTTATGACAGTAACGGCCATGTCCTTGCGCCGCCAAGCAAAGAAAACTGCATATCCGAACTTATTAAAAAGCAAACCACAAAAGGCATGGAGCTTTACCGGGATTCTTATAAAAAGGCAATCACAAAGGCTATCCAAAGGGCAGAACCTCATATCTATAAGTGTTACACCAACCAGCATATCTTTGTCATCCCTATAACCCTGGACAGCAATGTATCTGTAGCCGTTATCGGCGGCCATGTCTATCTATCAGAGGATGATTTTAAGGAATTCTTAAAAAAGGCCCCTGCCTTTGGGCTGAATGAATCTACCATCCGTGAACTCGAGAAAAAGTTGGATATAGTTCAGCCGCAGAATTTCTTTACAAAGCCTCATATCGTTCAGGAAATGACCGCTCCTTTTCTCAGAAGCCTCTACCTGAAGGGCTTTTATGAAAAAAAATATTATCAGATGCAAAGCGTAATAGAAGCCACCACACCCAGTCTATTACAAGACGGACAAGAAGCGATGTACAGGTATGTCTTTAATGCAATGGCTGTCCTCTTTGATGTAGACACCGCCTGTGTGATGGAGAGGTATGATAAGCACACATATCGTACCGTTGCCGCCTTTGGGAGGAATAGAAACCTTATATCCGATTGGCAAGCGTCAGATTCTATTGACATGATTAAAAGAATTACTGAGTTAAAAAAACCCGAGAGTTGCGGCAGTGTTACTGACATTCAAAAGATTGGACTGCCAAATGGAATAGCATCTACGCATATATTCCCCATGATAATAGGAGATAATGTTTTTGGCCTCTTGTGTGTATTTAATACCAAGATACCAACAGACTCTATCAGGCTTCTTGCACTTCTGGCAAATCAGCTCTCCTTTGTATTGGAAGGCATAAAGGCAGATCAGGATATAAAGAAAAAGCTTAAAGAGCTTGACACATTGAAAGAGGTATATCAGACCATAGCCCCTGTATTGGACCAAGACGAACTGCATCATGTCATATTAAACAAGGCTACGGAATTGGTAGGCGCAGAGCAGGGATCCCTTATGCTCCTGAGCGATGGAAACGCGCACCTGACTGTTAAGGCCTCCAAGGGAATAGATAAGAACATACTTGGAAATATAAAGGTCAAGATTGGCGAAGGCATCTCTGGCGAGGTAATGGAGAAAGGTTCTCCTGTTATAGTCAGGGATGTTGAGTCTGAGTCCTTTGCCAGAAAAAACCGTCCGCGATATAAGACAAAATCATTTATCAGTATACCGTTAAAGGTAGGCTTCCGCACCATTGGCGTCATTAATATATCAGATAAGATAACAGGCGCAGTCTTTTCAGAAGAAGACCTTCAAATGCTGCTTTCATTTGCCTCATACGCATCCATTGCCCTTGAACGCGGAACGTATTACCGGATGACAGAAGACCTGAAAAAGATTTCTGTAACAGATGCATTGACTGAGTTGTTTAACAGGAGATACTTTCATGAAAGGCTGTTTGAAGAGATAGAGAGGTCTAAACGTCATAATGAGTCGTTTACAATGTTTATGATAGATATAGACGATTTTAAGTCATTTAATGACAAATATGGCCATTTAGCCGGAGATGAGGTGTTAAAACGGGTCGCTCATGCTATCAGGGACGGGATACGCTCTATCGATGTAGCTGCGCGATTTGGAGGGGAAGAGTTTTGTATAATCCTTCCCTACACCACCAAGATTAATTCCTATGTCACTGCGGAGAGGATACGGAGGAGCGTAGAGGATATAAGATTTATAGGAAGTAAGATTCCGCCTGACCAAATCTTATCAGTGAGTATCGGCATTGCTGAATTCCCCTCTGATGCAGCAAGCATAGAAGATATCATAGATAAGGCAGATAAGGCCATGTATCTTGCCAAGGCCAGAGGCAAGAACAAGATAGTCGGCTATGAACAATAAGATAATCTTCAATACATGTCCGGACAGCGAATTCTTCGGAAGAGACACTGCTATAGAAGAAATCTATCAGCATGCAACATCTTTGTCTAATCCTGCCAATAGCATCTACCTTGTGGGCAAGAGATGGATAGGCAAAACAGAGCTGCTGAAAAGGACATACAATAGGCTCTTTTGGGAACAAAACAGAGTAGCGCCGATATATTATAGATTTAAATGCGGCTATAATATAGAGGATATTGCGAATGATTATATCAGAGACTTCGTCAAGCAATACATTGCCTTCTTAACAAAAAAACCAGAATTAGTTACTGAAAATATCCCTATCAATAAATTAGAGCGCATTCTATCAGATATGGAGGACCTCGCCCCTTTATTCAAATCACTCTCCCTGCACCGAGAAAGCAAAAAATATGGCGACCACCTTGGCAGCTTGAGAGATGCTGTTCAGATGCCGCATCAGGCTGCCGTTCACGGCAATATGCCGATATTTCTGATGCTGGACGATTTTGACCTTGTTGGAAGAAATCACCTCTATAAAGAAAGCCCCAATATAGCAAAAGAATTTATCAAGGCCATGATGCCAGGCTCTATGATGTCAGGCTCTATCAGTTACCTGATAACCGGCCATATCAAGAAATTGCCTATAGGAGGTATATCTCCTAACTCAATAAAAATCATGGAGCTCGGCGGGCTAAATGAAGAATCTTCCATCAGACTGGCGGAAGAAATAAGCGCAAGATATCATATACATTACGACAGCGAGATACTGTCTGTCGCAGCAAGACAACTGGAGGGAAATCCTGTCTATCTGAGAAGTATTATAGCAGCGGCACAAAAAGAAAATAAAAACTTAACCACCCTCAAGGATTTTATAGACATCTATATCGCAGAATTATCCGGAGGCAGTATATGTTTTTCCCTCGGCTCTGTTATCTCTATAAAAAGCCTCAATGCCTTGCGTATATTGCATACCTGCATTCACTCTAAAAACGGCGTCTCAGAGGAAGAACTCTTGGAAAAACTGGCATTGGACCATGAGGGCGCTCACAAATTGATAACAAACCTGTGCGACCTCTATGTGCTGGAAAAGGGGTATGGCTTGTTAAAATGGATAGGAGGCAAAGTTGAGGAAGATTATATCCATTATCTTTACGAGACAGAGGTAAAACAAAAAACCGGAGCTGAAACCAAGACAAAAATCGCACGCGAAAAACTAAAGCACGGCTTTTATTTGCAGGGCGTAAAGATTAAGGAAAAAATTAAGGATGATGTGCTCTTATTGCTAAAAATATTCAACGGCCAGGCGGTTCCAAGGGTCCTCTTCCGCAACCAGGACTTTTTGGCTCAGTATAATAAGAATGCATATCTGACAATAGGCGACCTTAAAGAAGGCGATAAAATCTTGCTGCCTCAGATGGTAGGCCATTTTAATGATGTCGCTTATAGAGAAACAGCGGGGGCGATCATTATTGGACATGGATTTAACAATGGTAGATATGACGATGAAAATGAGGTTGCATGGATAATAGGGGTAAAAGAAACATCTCCTCCTGTAAATAAAGATGATGTTGAAAATTTTATAAAACAGTGTAATATCGTGGTAAGCGATATGAAAGCTGCAACGATAAGACGATGGATGCTGAGCAAAGAAGGATTTACCGGAGAGGCTTTAAAGATGTTAGATATAGAAGGCATCTACACAAGCGACGCGGTACAACTCCGCATTGTAAGGGATATCATTGAAGGTAGTTATGCCGCACATCAGCGGAGTAATAGAAGAAGTTTAGCCCCCCTGAAGGAGTTTGAAATAATCCTGCCTATGTCAACGAGGGCCGAATTAGTTGCTGCTAAGGCAGTAGAGGAGATTGGGACAGATATCGGCATTGACAATAACACCATTACTCAGATAAAGACAGCATTAGTAGAGGCATGTATAAATGCCTTTGAGCACAGCAAAATTAAAAATGGTAAAGTCTATTGCAAATTTATTGTTAGTGATGATAGGATAGTGCTCAATATCCAAAATGAAGGAAAGGATTTTACCCCGCTTTTTCAGTCTACACCCAAAAATGAAGATAAACTCACAGGGCTTATAAAGAGAGGATGGGGAATAGAGCTGATGAAACAGCTTATGGATGAAGTCCGGTTTGAAAAGATACAGGGCGGAACCAAACTTGTAATGGTTAAATATATAAAAAGAAACAGCGAGGCTGCGCATGAACAAGAGCTTTAAAAACTTTAAAGAATTAGACGACTGTGTTGTAATCTATACAGATAATTATTTAAATGGTATTGAGGGCGAAGAGTTAGAAGATGAGTGCGATATATTCCTTAAAAATGGGAAAAGAAAAATTATTATAGATTTTACAAATACAGAGTTGGTGAACTCTATCGGGATATCCATTTTAATAGGCATTATGGAAAAGATTAGAGAAGGCAATGGCGTACTTCTCTTTTCAGGGCTTAAAAAGGTAAACCATGACATATTTGATATGCTTGGACTTACAAAACATGTTCCTATCTTTAAAACAGAGGAAGATGCCCTAAAAAACATAACAACAGATATTCTATAGCTCATATATAGCATGCCCGCCATGAAGGCAGGGCTTATGGCAAACCACAACAATTAAATTTTTCACCAAGAAGGGGGGGATATGCATACTATGAAAAACACCGATCTTAGGTTGGAAAAATTACTTTTTACCCTTGATGCCCTTGCTGAACTGAGCGAGGAGTTGACATCTCCAAAAGATTTCCACAGAATCATGCGGTCGTCGCTCTATATGGTTATGGGAAACTTTGCGGCATCTAAGGGGGCCATATTTCAGTTTGATCAGCAAAAAAAGATATTTAAGACCATGGCAACAAAAGGGTTGAGCGCTCTGCATGAATTTACCATGCAGCTCAGCGAAGAAACCCTCCGCAAATTGACTGGCTTTAAAACCCCCATAGACCTCCATGACAAAGAAAAATCATCATTGTTTCTTGCTGAAGAAAAAAGCGAATTTCATAATATGCACGCAAGGGTCTTAATGCCTCTCGTGGTCAAGGAGAATTTCCTCGGCCTTATCTCAATAGGCAAAAAATTTGCTAATGAAGATTATACCCAAGACGACTTTAAACTTATGGCTGTTATGGCCCATCACATTGCATATAGCCTCTATAGCCAGCTGCTCTTGAAAAACCTAATGCATAAATATGATGAAAATAAAAAGCTCTACGAGAACCTCAGTCATATCTACTATGACACAATACATGCCTTCGCTCGAGCTATAGATGCCAAGGATGCATATACCAAAGGACACTCTCACAGAGTTTCTACCTATTCTGCTGCTATTGCAAAAGAGATGAAGGTATCGCATGAAGAGATAGAAGGCATAAGTATTGCCGGACTCCTCCATGATATAGGTAAAATCGCTATAGACAGGTCAATAATAAATAAGGATAGCCCATTAACAACAATTGAGTCTATTGAGTTAAATTCTCATCCTATTATAGGTTATGAGATACTCTCTAAGGTCAAATTTCCATGGACAGGCATATCAAGCATGGCTCGCAATCATCATGAAAGGATTGACGGCACCGGCTATCCCGACAGATTGCAAAAAGGACAAATTCCCTTGGGCGCAAAGATTATGTCCCTGGCAGATTCTTTTGATGCCATGACTACAAACAGACCGTACAGGTCTGCGCTTACTGCAAAGCAGGTGTTGACTGAATTGAAAGCAAACTGCGGTAAGCAATTTGACTGGGATGTTATAAAATCCTTCTTTTCTTTAATATGGAAAGAAGTTACTGATAAGGCCAAACCAACTATCATGCCTCTGCTCAATGATAGTTTCGCAAGAGAACTAAAGAATGAATTAAAGAATGGTTCTATTAAATGGTTTTACCCCCCCAAACGACTAAAAAGGGCATAAACGCTTTTCCTTTACTCACCTTCATCCTCGTCTGCGGGGCTTACGGTGAGCTGCGGCAGTTAAACCATAAGGATTATTTTGGATAAAAGATTTAGAATTGTTTTCATGGGCACGCCTGAATTTGCGGCTCCGTCTTTAAAGACATTAATAGCAGCAGGTGAAGATGTTGCAGCAGTAGTAACCCAGCCTGATAAACCCAAGGGAAGAGGAAAACACCTATCGCCTCCGCCAGTTAAGGAACTTGCCCTTAAATACAATATACCGGTACTTCAGCCTGAAAAGATTCGGGACGAGGCCTTTATAAATATCATTCAGAAATTGCGTCCTGATATTATTGTTGTCATTGCATACGGGAAGATTCTGCCAAAGGCTATTTTAGATATACCGCCAAAAGGGTGCATCAATGTCCATGCCTCGCTTCTGCCGAAATACAGGGGCGCTGCGCCTATAAATTGGGCCATAATAAACGGAGAAAAAGAAACCGGCATAACCACCATGCTCATGGACGAAGGCATGGATACCGGCGATATCCTCTTAACCGAACGGGTTGAAATACAAGATAATGATACAACAGACAGCGTATATGAAAAACTTAAGGATATTGGCGCCAACCTTCTTATAAAAACAATAAGCGGCCTAAAAAAAGGAATGGTACGGCCAATTGACCAGGATGATTCTTATGCAACCTATGCGCCAATGCTTAAAAAGGAAGATGGGCGCATAGATTGGGCAATAAAACCGGAAGAGATAAGAAATCTCATACGGGGTATGTACCCATGGCCTGGGGCATATACAAGATGGGAAGGCAAACAGCTTAAAATATTTAAAGCCCAAGTCGCATCAGAAGAAAGAACATCTGAAGAACCCGGGGTTATTATAAAGACATCCACTGACGGAATTTATGTGGCAACAGGCGCGGGCATTCTGCTTATTACAGAATTGCAGCCTGAAAATAAGAGCAAGATGAGCGCATCAGAATTTATTAAGGGGTATAAGATTGGCAAAGGGCAAATCTTTGATTGAAAGAGAACAGGGGGAGGAAAGTTCTGCCTTCCTGCGGGCGGAGGCAGAGCCGAAGCATTTAGTAGAATGGTCGGGCAGCTCAGAGAGCATTCCCTATCGGTCTGCCAAAGGGATATTTTTGGGCCTTCTCTCTTTCTGCGCATTTATTATTTTAATTGCAGGGTTCTTTTTCTGGTATATACCGTCAGTTGGCCTTGTGAATATCCATCCTGCGCTTCCGATAATATTCGGCATTGGTCTCACTGTAATAAGTGTTGCCATATTAACAGGCGCTATCTGTTTAAGCCTTGCAATCATAAAAGGACGGGATATATTCTTTTCCTATAAATTCAGGGGCATATTGATAAAATTCTTTCTGCCCCTCATGATGATGATTGGCGGCATCTTAAAAATACCCAGGATAAAGATAGAACAGTCTTTCATAGAGATAAATAACCAGCTTGTCAAAGGCATGGGAAGACGGGTTAAGCCGGAAAGGCTTCTCATCCTTATGCCGCACTGCATTCAGTATATTGACTGCAAGATAAAGGTAACACAGAATGTAAGGAACTGCGTCGGGTGCGGCAAATGTGAGATTGGGGAATTGGTCGGGCTTTCGGATGAATTCGGCATAGACCTCTTTATATCTACCGGCGGAACAATAGCGAGGAGAAAGGTCTATGAGAAAAGACCAAACGCCATTGTAGCAGTAGCGTGCGAACGTGATTTAACATCAGGGATTCAGGATGCCTACCCTCTCCCGGTCATCGCCGTAGTCAATAAAAGACCTCAGGGCTACTGTATTGGCACAGGCGTTGATATCTCAGATGTAAGAAACGCGATAAGAGATTTTTTAGGATAACCCCCAAAAATAGACTTTGATTTTTACGGATAATCGCATTTCCTTGACACAAAGGTTTTAATGCAATATATTATATTTTATATTAGGACATAATTTATACAGGAGGTTTCATAAATGAACTTTTTTAAAACCACAATACTTCTTGCTGTGCTTACAGCCATTCTCGTATTTGCAGGAGATGCGCTTGGCGGCAGGAGCGGGGCAATGACAGCCCTTATATTTGCAGGCATCATGAATTTTGGCGCATACTGGTTCAGCGATAAGATAGTGCTCATGATGTACAGGGCAAAGCCGGTTACCGAGGCTGAGGCACCTGATTTGTATGCCATAACCCGCGACCTGACCATGAAGGCAGGTCTTCCCATGCCAAAGGTGTATATCATGGAAAATGATACGCCCAATGCCTTTGCAACAGGAAGAAATCCAAGCCATGCAGCAGTAGCAACAACCACAGGAATAATGAGGCTGCTTTCAAGGGAAGAACTCAGCGGTGTTATAGGTCATGAACTTGCCCATATCCAGAATAGAGACATCCTCATATCCACCATATCTGCCACTATTGCAGGCGCTATAAGCTATCTTGCGCATATGGCGCAGTGGGCAGCCATGTTTGGCAGTTCACGTGATGACGAAAGGGGCGGAAATCCGATTGCGCTTATTGCTATGATGATTGTCGCGCCTCTTGCGGCAATGATTATCCAGATGGCTATATCCCGCTCAAGAGAATACGGCGCAGATGAAGGCGGGGCAAGGATAACCGGCAACCCCCTTTCCCTTGCAAATGCCTTAAGAAAACTGGAGTATGCCAATAAGAGAATTCCGATGGCTGTTCCAAATGAGGCAACAGCGCATATGTTCATCGTAAGCCCGTTAAGCGGCGGCAGCCTCTTAAGGCTTTTCAGCACACATCCGCCTATTGAAGAAAGGATAAAGAGGCTTGAGGCAATGGCAGGCGGCCCAAGATACTAAGTAGGCCGCACTGAAAAATGCCCATCTGTTGCGTTGCCTTCATCGCTGCGCTGCTCACATACCTGTAGTTCGCCGATTTATCGGCGTTTTTAAAAACGCCGATAAATCGGCAGGCTACAATTGCCTTGCATCTGGACGATTTTTGAGTGTGAACTATGATAAAGCTATTTTTCAGTATCAACTAAGTAAGACGCATTATCCCCAAAATAAAAAGGCCGCAGTTTTTTTACTGCGGCCTTTTTTGCTCTTAAGGTATGCTTACCTGCTATGTCATTTCCTTACCCTGATGTTTGTTTATATAATTTTCAATAATCTCCCTATCCTTTTCTGTAAGATTAATCAACCTGATGCCGTAATAAGGCAATTGCTCTGGACCATTATCAACCTTCCTTACAACAGTACCGGTCACATTGATTGAAGAGAAACTGCCGGGAATAATCAAGGAAGCCTCCAACACATCGCTAACATTTATTTTATCAGCAGATTCTATCAACATTCCGTTGACAGAGATATTCACGGTATGAGCCAAAAATGACCTGTTCCCGCTATGAGCCTTAATCTCGACCCTTGACAATGCCCGAATCTTCTGCCTATGCGGTATATCTACATACTTTCCAACCTTTTTCAAAAGCTCTGCCGCATCTAAGGGTTTTGTTATATAATCGTTTGCGCCAGCCGCAATGCACAAATCAATATCTTCCTTTTTGGAGCTGGTGGTAACCATGATTACGGATACCTTGTTAAGGGTGCTGTCGCTTCTTATCTTCTTGCATACCTCATCGCCATTCATTTCAGGCATATAAAGGTCAAGCAATATTACGTCAAAATTTTCTCTTCTATGCAGTTCTATCGCCTCTGCCCCTGAAGTAGCTGTAAATATCTGGAGATTTTGTCTTGTTAAAAAAGTTTTTTCCATTGATAGAAACAGCTTCACATCATCAACAAGCAGTATCTTTTTCATCAAAACCCCGCAGATTTCGGATAACGTGATTGGGAAAATACACTTGAATTAGGTAGCAGCCTCTGGGTGTCTCTTGGCATAACTCTCAATTGCCAGCTTGTCTTCTTCTTTTATGTCAATAAATCTAATGCCGTAATAATTCATGCCAGCCTGACTGCCATTTGCCTTCCTTACCACATCGCCTTCAGCATTAATCGGGGTAGAGTTGCCTGGCAGAAAAAATGAGCATGATACATTCTCCCCTATGGTAAAGACATGGCTGGTTTCTATTAAAACACCGCTACTGCTTATATTCACGGTATTCCCTAAAAATGATTCGGAACTAACCCCCTTCACCCCCTCCACCCCTATTCTGGCAAGTATACGTATATCGCGTCTCATGGCTATGTTTACATATTTGCCGACCTTTTTAAGAAGCTCTGTTGGATTTATGGGTTTGAGGATACTATCATTCGCCCCTGCAGCCATACATGTATCAATATCTTTAGCGCTTGTTGTAACCATGATAATAGATACATTCTTAAGGTCTTCATCGCTTCTGATGGCCCTGCACACCTCATCGCCATTCATCCCTGGCATATACATGTCACATAAAATAAGGTCAACTTTCTCCTTTCTATGTATATTTATTGCCTCTTGGCCTGATAAGGCTGTAAGCAGCTGGATATTGCTCCTGGTAAGCAGGGTTTTTTCCAGCTCAAGAAAAAGTTTAACATCATCTACTAAAAGCAACTTTTTCATATGGGGAAATTTAACATATTGTTGCTGAGAGGTCAATTGCTATATTTTTCAATGAAATCTATTTGCTGATATCAGCAGGCAGAGGCAGCGGCGCATCAAACTGCAGACCTGTCAAAACATTTGCCTCTTTTATCCTATCTGACCACACAACCTTTGCGCTTCTGATTATATTGAGATTTATGATATGTATATTGACTAAACTTCCTGCAGGCAGCGGTCTACCTATATATCTTATCTGTGCGCCATTTTTTGACATGTCTTGTATAGTTGCTGCTATCGGCGCTGCCTTATTTGATTCCTTCTCAGACACCTGGCAGTAAACCAAGCAGTAAAATCGGTCTTCTGCCCTTGCGTTCATACCACCCTTGCTGGGAATAAAGCCGCAGTGCATGCATGGGCTATTAATCGTTTTTATCGCTGTATCAAAAGGTTTCTTACAATTTGGACAAACAGACGTTTCAGTCATAATCTTGTCTCCTGTCTCATGTGTTATAAATTTGTATCCGAAAGCCTTACATAGGCCGGACAACGTGACAATTCTACTATAAATGCCTTTATTGTCAATCTTCATTACATGTGATACATTTTTCCATATCACACGGCTTGGGTAAAACAGAATGAAACTTCAATTTATCGGCGGTATCAGGTCTGTAACAGGGAGCTCTTACCTGATTACAACAGATACTGCCAAAATCTTAGTTGACTGCGGTATGTTTCAAGGAAGAGATGACGGAGAAAAAAGAAACTTCCGGCCATTTCCCTTTAATCCATCTGAAATAAACACACTCCTTCTAACCCACGCCCACATAGACCATTCCGGCCTTATACCAAAGCTTGTTAAAGAAGGTTTTAAAGGAAAAATCATTACAACAAAGGCAACGGCTGATCTGTGCGGCATCATGCTCCTTGACTCTGCCCATATTCAGGAAAAAGACGCAGAATGGGAGACAAGAAAAAGACTGCGGAGCGGCAAAAGGCCGCTTAAACCGCTTTATACTATTCCAGAGGCAGCAGAGTCATTAACCCATCTGGAAGGTGTGGGCTGTGATGTAATGCTTGATATTGCTCCGCATATAGAGGCACGATTAAGAGATGCCGGACACATACTCGGCTCAGGGATATTGGAATTGTGGGTTATGGAAAAGGGAAGGAAGGTCAAAATTGTATTTTCAGGAGACCTGGGGCATAAGGGCATCCCCATTGTGAAAGACCCGGCTTATATAAATGACGCTGACTATATATTGATAGAATCCACGTATGGCAACCGTCAGCACAAAGGCATGAAGGAAACTGTTGATGAATTTGCAGAGGCAGTGAGAGAAACGCTGGCAAGGGGCGGGAATGTTATCATTCCTTCTTTTGCAATTGGCAGGACTCAGGATATTCTCTATATTCTCAATCAGCTTTCCAGAGAGGGAAGATTGAACCATTTAAATGTTTTTATAGACAGCCCGCTCGCAACCAATGCAACAAGGATATTTTTAAAACACCCTGAATGCTTTGACAAAGAGACACTGGACCTTATTGCTAAAAGCCAATTCCCAAAAGACGCACCAACCCTCAAATTCACAGAAACACCTGAAGAGTCAATGGCAATCAACTGGATTAAAAGTGGAGCAATAATCATTGCTGCAAGCGGCATGTGCGAGGCAGGCCGCATAAGACATCACCTAAAGCACAACCTCTGGCGCGAGGAGTGCAGCATAATCTTTGTGGGTTTTCAGGCACAAGGAACTCTGGGGAGACAGATTGTGGACGGTGCAAAAACTGTAAGAATATTTGGCGAAGAGATCGCAGTCAAGGCAAAGGTCTATACCATCGGCGGACTTTCAGCCCATGCAGACAGACAGGAGCTTATGGATTGGCTTGCCCATTTCAAAACAAGGCCAAAACGGATATTCGTTGTCCACGGCGAAGAAGAAACATCCCTTGAATTTGCAAAGACAGTGCATGAGAAATTCTTGGTTGATACTTATGTGCCGAGGGTGATGGAAGAGGTGAAACTATAATAACAAACGCAATCTCCTGATAGAAGCCTTCAGGGGCAGGCTTTGGCCAGATCATACAGTGAGCGAAGCGAATCTGACGGCGTCAAAGCTAACTGTCCATACTCACTTGGGGACAGATTTGAAATCTGCCCCCGGTATGCTCCTTCCTCCCCTTCCTCCCTCAGAGCGTAGAATCGAAGACTTCATAATGGGGTTTACATAAGCCCAAAATAGTGGTAGTATTTATTCATACCAAGGAGGTAAAAGAAATGGCAACAGCAATTAAAAAAACCATATCCCTTCCACCAGAACTTGCAAAAGAGGCCGAAGACATTGCAAGAGAGGAAAAAAAGCCCCTTAGCGCCGTTATTCAGGATGCATTGAGATATTTCAGAAGGGCAAGGCTGAAGGATGAATTCTTTCAAACACGGAATTATTGGAGCCGCATAGCAAAGGAGAAAGGCATTCTCACAGAGGATGACCTAAAGCGGTACCTTAAAAAATGAGAATAGTATTTGACACCAATATCTTCATATCTGCTCTCATCCTGCCAAGCAGCTTTGCTGAAAAGGCAATCTTGAAGGTTATTGAAGGGTCTGATGAACTGATAATATCCCATGATATTATTGATGAAGTATTAACCGTTCTTTCCAATAAGTTCAGCCGTAACAGAGAAGCGCTTAGCAGGACAGCTATCAACCTCGCTGAGATTGGCAGAATCGTTAAACCAACGGAGCGTATAGGCATATTTCAGGATGAGCCTGACAACAGAATCCTTGAATGCGCAACAGCCGGAAAAGCCGATGCCATCGTTACCGGCGATAAGGAGATGCTTAAATTGGGGAAGTATGGAGGGATAAAGATTATAACTTTGAAAGATTACTTGGCCATGCGTTAAAAGGAAAGACAATAAATTGGGATGTGTCCCGAATTCCCCGAATTCCCCCGATAGTATTTATATCAATGATTTTGGAGATTAGCTGATCAAAAATGAGCAAGCAATTAATAAGTTGCTTGATCACTGACCATACCTTCCCAAAAACACCTTCTATCAGAATAGATATTTGAACGGATTTAACACACAATGAACTTAAGATCAAAAACAGTTTTAGTTTCACATTCTATTTAATTTATGTAATTATTAAAATAAATATTTTGTTCACGCTCAACATACCTCTATTTGTAAGTTGTATTAACCTGAAGAAGAATTTTATCTTTTTAAATACAAACGCAAGATTTGAGCCAAAGACAAGGAAAAGCTGGCTGGACAAGACGGAGCATACGTAGTTAGGTATGTGAGTATTTGGACTGCCGGCTTTGACACAGTATTTGGCCAAAGATTGCGTTTGTAACAACTATGGAAATCCTCAAACACTTAAATCCCAGGCAGATTGATGCTGTTACAAGGACCGACGGCCCGATTCTCATCCTCGCAGGCGCGGGGAGCGGAAAGACAAGGGTTCTTACCTACAGAATGGCCTACCTGATAACAGAGAAAGGTATCTCTCCGTATAATATCCTCTCGGTTACATTTACAAACAAGGCAGCAGGAGAGATGAAGGAGCGGCTTGAAAAGATTCTTGGGCCAAAGGCAAAAGATTTATGGCTCGGCACTTTTCACTCTACAGGACTGCGTATCTTAAGAAAGGACGGCCACAATCTCGGTATTGACCCTAATTTTATTGTGTATGATGATGATGACCAGTTGGCTCTTGTAAAATTATGCATGGCTGAGCTGAATATAAACGATAAGTCATTTAACCCAAGGGCAATCCTATCTCACATAAATCAGGCAAAGAATGAAGTGCTTTCTGCAAATGACTATGCCATGAGCGCTGATGATTTCTTCAGGCAGAGAGTTGCAGCAGTCTATAAACTCTATCAGGAAAAACTCCGTCAGAATAAGACTCTTGATTTTGGCGATTTAATCTGCGAACCAATAAGACTTTTTAGAGAAGCGCCTCAGGTTTTAGAGAAATACCAGAAAAGGTTTAAATATATCCTTGTGGATGAATATCAGGATACAAACCGAGCCCAGTATGAGCTTATAAATCTTTTATCAGCAATCCACAAAAATCTGTGCGTTGTTGGCGATGAAGACCAGTCTATCTACGGTTGGCGCGGGGCTGACATAAGAAACATCCTTGAATTTGAAAAGGATTATCCTAACGTGGAAATTATACGGCTTGAACAAAACTACCGTTCAACAAAAAATATCCTTGCTGCCGCCAACTCTGTTGTCCAAAAAAACACCAAGAGGATTGGTAAAACACTCTGGACTGAAAATACTGACGGCGAGATGGTTACTTATCAGATGGCAAGAGATGAGCATCATGAGGCAAGTCTTGTGTATAATAAGGTAGAAGAGATGATAAGAAGAGTCAGAGAGTCAGAGAGTCAAAGAGTCAAAGAAAGAGAGAGTCAGAGAGAAGGATTATCATACAAAGACTTTGCAATCTTTTACCGCACAAATGCACAATCCAGAATCTTTGAAGAGCATTTTATACGGAGCGGCATGCCGTATAATATTGTCGGCGGCCTTAGATTTTATGAGAGAAAAGAAATTAAGGATACTATTGCATATCTGAAGGTTATTGCAAACCCGAGCGATTCGTTGAGCTTAATGCGTATAATCAACACGCCCCCGAGGGGCATTGGGAAGACAACCGTTGATAGGGCTGCTGCTTTTGGGGCAGAGCAGAACATTCCGCTTGTTGATGCATTTAAACTGGCCATTGAAAGAGGTATCCTGCCTCCGCATAAAGGGCATAATTTTATAACCATGATTCAAAGATTTCATGCATCTTTACTCCCAACTCCGAACTCCCAACTCCGAACTCTCCCCATCCATGAGCTTGCAAAAAAGTTATTGGAGGAGAGCGGTTATATAAAGATGTGGGAGGATGAAAAAACAGAAGAGGCAGATAATAGGATAGAGAACCTACACGAACTCATATCAGCCATAAGAGATTTTGAAAAAAGCAGAGAGAATGTTAGCCTTGCTGATTTTCTTGACCATGTAGCGCTTATAAGCGATATAGATACCTTTGAAGATAAGCACAACAGGATAACTCTTATGACGCTTCATTCAGCAAAGGGTTTGGAGTTCCCTGTTGTATTTATGGTGGGGATGGAAGAGGGGCTTTTTCCGCATTCACGGTCTGTCAATGGAGATAGTGAAGATGAACTTGAAGAAGAAAGACGGCTCTGTTATGTGGGCATGACCAGGGCAATGAAGAAATTATTTCTCCTTGGCGCAAGGGAAAGGACTATCTATGGAGAATCGAGATTTCAGGGGCAGTCAAGATTTATAGATGAGATAGACCTGAACTACCTGAAAATAATCGGGCCGAAGGGAAATGATAAAAACCATAATACGCCGGAAGAACCCCAGACCTTTGCAAGCGAAGAACCCAAGGTGGTATACGATTATGACATACATACAGCCGGTAATATGTGGCAGGTTGGAATGAAGGTAAAACATCCAAGCTTCGGAATCGGTGTTATTAAGGCAAAGGAGGGCAGCGGTGAGAATACCAAGTTAACTGTTTTGTTCCATGGCCTCGGCTCTAAAAAATTGGCCCTCAAATACGCCTCTATTATACCCATTAACGTATAATAGCCAAGCTACAAGCCTAAAATAACATCTATATCTTAAAACCGCCCACCTTTTCTTTTAATGAGGCCTCTTCTTTATTAAGGCTGCCCACCATCTTGTCAAGTTCCTCACCCAGTGCAATATTTTCCTCTGTCTTCCTTTCCACAACTTCAACTGCCTTCAATATCATTACGGAGGCCTTTTTTTGTTCAAGGGTGGCCTTTGCTATAATCTCCATCTTTTGGGCTACATCGGTTATCACATCGGATATATGCTTGCCTTCCTGTGACTGTTCTTTTATTGATTGTTTGACTTTTGTAGTAATATCCCTCATGGCCTCGGTTGAATATACCATGCCATCCAGAGCCTTTTTCTGCTCATCCATTGCCTTCTTAATCTCAGCCACCATCCTGTTTATCTGGTGTATTGCCTGTGTAACCTGCCCTATCCCTTTTGTCTGCTCTTCAGTTGCCTTTTCTATCTTAACCGCCATATCAAAAGATACTTCTGCGCTATCCACGATCTTAGCCAGGATATCGCCAGAATTTTTTGCCAGATCCACACCATCTCCAACCCTGGACAAACTATTGGCCATGGAATTAACCGCAGCCTTGACCTCCTCCTGGACAAGGCCTATTAAATCCCCGATCTCCTTTGTTGACAGTGTCGTTTTTTCAGCAAGCTCCTTTACCTCCTCGGCAACCACAGCAAATCCTTTCCCATGTTCGCCGGCCTGAGCTGCAAGGATTGATGCATTAAGGGCAAGGAGATGGGTGGTTTCGGTCACATTCTTTATAACATCCGTTACCTTGCCTATCTCGTTTGATTTTTCGCCAAGACGATTAATGATTGCTGCGGTAGTAGAAACCTCTTCCTTTATTTTGCTCATCCCGTCTTTTATCCTGTTTACCGCCTCCATACCCAGTACAGAGGCATTTTCCCTGACCTTTTCTGCCAGGACAGCTTGTTCCCTGGAATGGTTGCCGACCTCCTTAATGGTGGAATTTATCTCGGTGGATGCCGAAACAACCTCCTCGGTTTGAACAAGCAGTGTATTTATATGGGATGTGACTTCATTTAATGATGCAGCGATTTCATTTATAGATGCGCCTGCCGCTTCAACCGAGTAGGCCAATTTTTCAGCACTTTCCGCAACCTCGGAGACAGCACTGGACATCTCGAGCGATGAGGCAGATGCCCCTTCAGTGGCTTTAAGCAATTCCTCTGCATCGGTAGAAATACTCTTTATAGACGCATCCATCTCTCCCACAGAGGACGATGATTCTTCAGCGGCCTGAAATTGAGCCTGGGCAGACTGTTGAATATTCTGAGAGAACCTGCTTATTCCCGATGAGACCTTTGATACCTCCTGGGATGTTAAATAAATACCCTCTATAGAAGCCCTGAGATTCTTAATAATTTTATTTATTGCCTCCACCATAAGGGTTATCTCGTCCCGGAAGGTAAACCCCAGAATAGTACTTTTAGCGTCAACAGCTACTCTAAGATCGCCTCTGCTTACAGCGGCTAAATCTTCGGAAATATGCACAATTGGTTGTATTATCATCTTTATACCGGCATAGGTAAAAAGGAGGGCCAAAACAATGGCAGCAATAAGAAGGCCTATCATTATTGTAATGGTTGATTTTATCCGTTCCGAAGACACCCTTTCCAGATTGGTTACTATATTATTTATTGATAAGACAAACTGGGGGATGATTTCTGTAGTCCTTTCCCGCAGCCTTGCTATCTCGCTCAGAGGGATATCCTTTCCCTCTCTTACTGCTATAAGCTTATCCCGTGCGCTGGTTAAGGTATATCTATAGGATTCCCATAGCTTATTTGTTTCATCAGACGCCCCTCCCAATAATAAGAGTGTCTCGTTAAACTCCTTCATAGATGCATCTAAGTTTTTAAGAAATTCCTGTTCCCCTGTAATGGCATACTGATTGAGGAAGAAGGCCATTTCAACAACACGTCTCTGCTGGATACCCTGGCTGATGATAACTGCCGAATCATGCTGAAGTGTCGTGATGGTTTTGTAGATGAAAGGGATCATCAGTACAAACACCACGATTAGGGATAAAAAACCGATAAAAAATCTTAGCCTTATGGAATGGCCTAGCCGGATGCTCATACAGCCTCTGTAGCAGGTTACTTAATGGTTTTAATTATCTTTATGCTGCTTTCATCCTTGAAGCCTTTTCTACCCACATATCCTATTGCACCGTTCTCCATCTTCACCAATTCAACCACATCATCAATTGACGGCATTGTAGCAGGCGGCTGTATGCCGTCCTGAAAAACTTTTTTTGTCCAGTGGACACGGTAATCCTTTGGTGTCGTGTTCATAAACGAAGTCAAAAATTGGGCTTTAATACCTTCTAATTCTACAGGGATTATCTTAACGCCAGCCTCAAACCTTTTCTCACCCTTGTATATCTTTTTTATATCCTCATCGGATATGTTTACCAAAGGGCCATTATTATTTACTATGATAAGTATCTCTTCTGCAAATGCAAAAGAGTTTAAGCTCAGGATACAGAATAAGGCGGCAAATAAAATTTTCATGGCTCTCTCCTTTCAGTTAGAAAGCAAATGCCCATTGAACTTCAAAGACATTCTTGGTATCCGAACTTTTTTCCTTGTCCCGCCTGTACTGCGCCTTGAGGCTGCTTCTTTCATTTATGTCGTATCTCGCTCCAGCTATATCCTGTGTTCTGTCCTTCCGGCCTCCCAAGGCATCCAGATAAGGATCCCCGTCTTCCACATCCATGCGTTCGTGTCTTATATAAGGGGTAACGGAATATTCGGGAATATTATAGGCAGCCTGCGCATAGCCGAGCCTGGCCTCCTTATCTGAATTCTTTAATCTGAAAACTTCTCCAAGCAGCTCCAATTCCCCGCGGATATATGATACATCCAACCCGGCAACCTTCTCATTTATTATAGTGTTATCAGCCTGGGTAATCTTAAAGCTTGTGCCTGAAAGCCCAAAGGTAAATCCAGGCAAAACAGGCGATGTTCCAGATAACCTTGCAACCCACTCCTTTGACGGATTATCATCAGAGCTATTATTGGGAGCAAGTTTTGCTTCAGTAATAGCTGGGCCGTTTCCAACCTGAAGCTCGTATTTCAGATTTATCGCGCCAACCGATACCCGGCCTTCAGCCTCAAGGCCCACGATATGCGCCGGTATAATACCCCCTTCACCTTCAAATGCAATGACAAAAGGCCTTTCAACTGTTACAAAGAGCTGCTTACCGTGGTGATATGTCCTGTTCCAGTAACCAAGGCTCGTATGATGTCTCCCTGCCCTGAGTGTAAAAAGGTCGCTGAAGGAATATCCTATCCATATTCTTTCCATATCAAGTTCTATTGCCTGCCCTTCAAATTCAATCAGCAGCTCAGTCAGAAAACTCATCCTTTCATAATTGGCTGTGCCGTATAAATCCAGCTCTCCCAGCGAAAAAGAATGGTGCTGTGTATCCCTGTCCTTGGTCTTATAGTTTATATTCCCAAAGACACCGAGATTATAAGAAATATCTTCTTTCTTCAGGGCTTCACATTTGCCCTGGACAGGTATCGCAAAAATGAATGCAATGCAGGATAAAAACAAGATACATTTTTTCATCATATGGTTTCCTCCTTTTTTTGTCAGTATCTAATGCTGCTGAAAAAGCCATCAATAGCCTTGATTACACAGATTATAAAAAGGATTACACAGATATTTCAAGGAGTTTTAATCTGTGTAATCTAATCTTTTATCTGTGTAATCAGAGATTGTTGAGTTTTTCAACAAGTTCCTAAAGAATATCGCCAAGATAGTGCTATTTTCTTATTATTTTGTCAAGTAAATATTACTACCAATTGTAGAATTTATAATTAAGACAAACCATTGCAAAAAAATAGGGGGTATAGCAGCAAAATAGCTGCTATACCCCCTCTTTCTATGAAACAGCGGCCCCAGCTGTTTCAGGAAAGACTTTATAATTTCTGATTACACAGATTACACAGATAAAGATTGGTTTTAAATCGGTGTAATCGTATTCTAAAATCTGTGTAATCACTTTCACATACCAAACTTATGCGCCCTTTCTGTTGAAAATATGCCTGACGGCTTTTTTGCTGGAAATTCTGTTATCTTCTCAAAGGTAAGGGGATTGTAAACAACCACCTTATCTTCATCCATCAAAGATATATAAACTGCATCGCCCTTTGGCGTAAACTGCGGGTGGGTTGCGCCTTTGCCGGGCGAAAATGTTTTTATCACCTCAAGGGTTTTGAGGTCTGTGACCTGAATCACATCTCCATTATTGCCAACCAAATCTATCCACACATACCTTCCATCTGGGCTTGCAACAGTATAAAGGGCAGTGCCTTTAAGAGGTGTCTCTTTTACAAGACTCCAATCTCTTGTATTATAAACCAACGCCACCTCTCTTTTGATGGCAGGAAGCACTGCTAACCCTCCTGCAATTGCCCACCCTTTCAGATGCGGTATCTTCCACAAAGGAACAGTATCCTCACCGGTTCCTCTGGCATCTTTTGTCTTTATGGTTGTAATCTTTTGTACCTCCGACATGTCCCATGTATCAATAAGCGCTACCCAGTTGGAATTTAAAAGGCCGGCAATATAATATCTGCCGTCAGGCGTTATAAGCCCATCATACGGAGTCTCTCCGATATCCCAGAATTTTTTTATTACCTGAAAATCTTTTTTGCCTGCGTCCACAATCCATGTCCCATCGCCGTCCATGAGCGAGAAGATAAGGAGATTTCCAGGGGCATCCACCAGGCCGACAACCCTGCATGAAATCTTTTTTCCGTCGGAAAGCTCTTTCTCCGCCGGGATTGTCCTTACTGTTTCAAGGGTCTCTGCGTCAAGTATTCTTACCTCGCCAGGCACATAGTTGCTGAGCGCAACATATTTGCCGTCCTGAGTCATTACGCCGCCGACAGAAGCATCCCCTGCCTTGACCTTTTTTACCAGTTTCAATTTCAGCAGGTCTATCTTGCTTACATTGGCATCCCTTCCAATGACATAGGCATATCTTGCGTCTTTAGAAAATTTGACTGTTGCATGGATGAGATTGCCGAGCCCGGAAACCCGGCCGAGGAATTTATGTTTTGATGAGTCTATGACAATGACGCTTCCGGATTCTCTTTCAACAATTACCATGAGAGAGGCAGTGCCGTAAATATCCCTGTCTGCGGCAAATGCTATAGCCTTTGAGAATATTAAAAGGCTAAAACATGTAAACAAAATCGTAGCTGCCCATTTATGGGTATATTTAAAAACGCCGATAAATCGGCAACTACCTTGAACATTTTTTTTATACAATTTTGGCATATCGTTTTTCTTATCCTATCGCCTCTTGCCCATTGCCTATTGCCTGTTTCTTTACCCCTATTTCTTCGTCAGTCAGGTAACAGGCAGGGTCTTCTGCCCAGACATTTCCATATATTGCCTCTGCCCTGACCCTGTAGTTGCCGCCGCATATATCAAAAAATGCGCACTGGCTGCACCTGCCCATAACAGATTCTTTTTTATTCTTAAGCCCTCTCATAATAGGGTCTTTTTTGTCTATCCATATCTCACTGAAGGGGCTCTCTTTTACATTTCCAAACGAATAGTGGCTCCAGAACTGGTCTGCGTGCACATTGCCGAGGTTGTCAATGCAGCCTATGGCGACGCCTGAACTGTTTCCTCCCCTCATTTTTAAAAGCTTATAAATTTTTCCCGCCTTTGCAACATCTTCTTTTATTACTTTAAGATAAAGATAAACGCCATCCGCATCGTTATTACCGGTAAGCACATCCTTCTCTAACCCCTTATTATGAAACTCAGTTGCTTTTGCAAATATAAAGTCCAATGCCCTTCTCGTCTCCTCATGGCTCAAATCATCCTTGCTTATTTTTCTTCCCCTTCCTGAATATACAAGGTGCGAAATATATATCCTTGGAATAGCCTCTTTTTCTGCTAAATCAAATATGGCTGGAAGCTGAGGGATGGTTCTCTTATTCATGGTAAGCCGCAGTCCTGTCCTGACACCCACATCTCTGCAATTTTTTATCCCTTCCAATGCCATGTTATAAGCGCCGATCATGCCTCTGAACCTGTCATTAAACTCGCCAATGCCGTCTATGCTCACGCCAACATAGGCAAAATTTGCATCTTTAATTGTCTTTGCTGTTTCTTTATCTATCAAAACTCCATTGGTAGATAGAGCGCACCTGATACCTTTTGAGCCTGCGTAATTGGCAATCTCAAATAAATCATTTCTTAAAAGAGGGTCGCCGCCTGAAAAGATAATAACAGGGACTCCAAACGCCGCAAGGTTGTCTATCACAGCCTTTGCCTCTTTTGTTGTCAATTCCCCCTGATAATCCTTATCAAGCGAGTCAGAGTAGCAGTGAATGCACTTTAAGTTGCATCTCTTGGTAATATTCCAGACAACAATCGGTCTCTTATCTTCCGAAAACTGGAGGAGCCGTGGAGAATGCATTGCTCCATGTCCTTTATGACCAAGACCATTCTGTATCTTGTTTGTTTCGCAGAGGAGCTTGGTTACGCCGAGCATATATTGTAAACCTCCTTAACCTCTACTATTTTGCAGGAGCAACTCTGCCTAATGCCAATTGGCCGTTTGCCATACGGCCCGGATATGTTTTGTTCAGCGCATTATATTTGCCGGCAGGCTTTTTAAAAGGCAGTCTATTTATCTCTTCCAACTTAAAGGCATCATAGATTACCAGAGCGCCATCTTCTTCATAAATACTGACCATCGCATATTTGCCGTCCTTAGTGAATTCAATGTGCATGGCCTTTTTATTCTTTGAAGGGATAAGTGTTTTTATAACCTGCAAAGTTGTCTTATCTATAATCTGGATCGCATCTGTATTTGTATCAACCCATATAAACGGCGTATCTTGATGCGTCCTTACAAAAAAACCGCTCCCCATAAGATTAATCTCTTTAATCACTTTCATAGCATTGATATCTATGATACTCACTACAGGCCGCTTCAGATGATTTATAGCTGTATAAAGTATACCCTTATCAACCCAATATGTTGCAGACGCAAGATGCGGCATGCCGTCCATCTCAAAAAAATTGATAATCTTTTTCTCCTTCAAACTATACAGGTAAATCTTAGCCCCTTTTCTTGATGCCCCGATAATGATGTCGTCAAACGGGCTTATAGAGATATCTTCAAATGGCTCAGGCAAAGCCAATTTTTCTATTTCAAAACCCTTTGTATAATTGATAAGCCATAACTCAGCTAAATTCCGGAACGAGCATACAAACCTCTTATATGAAGGCAGGGTATAAATACCGCCAACCTTTCCTTCCATTTCAATAACATGCCGCACATTCAGATCATCATCAAGGAATACAATGTTATTGGGCAGATAGTTCGCTGCTGCCACCCACTTATCATCATCAGAAACAGCTATATTCCGCATATTGATGCCTGCCTTTACATTACCGATCTTTTGTAAAGCAGACAGATCGTACTTGGTTACTACGCCGTCTCTTGCAGGGGCATAGACATAACGCAAAGAATAAGAAAACTTCGGTCCACCGTGTATAGCCCCAGTCTGAAACTTATCCAGAGACTTAAAGTTTTGTCCGTCCATGACAGTTACACTCCTGCTGCTTTCAACAACAAGCGTTATGTTTTCGTAATCAACCCCCTTTTTATAAAGGGGGGACAAAGGGGGGTTAAAAATTTCTCTGCTTTTAACAATATCCTCCCTCCCCCATCTGACGTTATTTACTGGCAGCACTATATGGGAAACTACCTTATCAATATCTTCGCCGCTCAATATATCTTTAAAAGACGGCATCTGCGTTGCCGGCAGGCCGTCTTTTATAATCCTTGCAATCTCATCTTCTTTATAGCCCTTCAGTGTTTCCGGTATTAATGCAGGAGCCTTAAGGCCGTATCTTTCGGCATGATGGCAGGCTGCGCAATGCTTTATATACAACCCTCTGGCATCATCCGCAAATGCAGCATTAACGAAAAAGAGGAATATCGGACATGCGAATTGTATCATGATATATTTAACAACAATATTTCTCATACATCGGATATAATACCCTTTCTTCATTATTGACCCGCTTAAAGAGGTCTTCATAAACACCCTGAAAATCGTGGCTGAAATCTGATATAAGCCTCGTTATGTCGTCTCTATTCTGATATTTCTCAAAAAATCTGCCAACCCTTTCCCCTATCCCCTTCATAGCGGTAGTAAATGTTCTTATAGTAATCTCTATCAGTTCTATCTTTTTTTCTCGGGCTACTTTTAGAAGCTCCGGATATATTTTGTCATCCTCTTTTTTTAGATGGCTGTTAAGCCCCTGTTTTAATGAGTCAATACGGGCAGCTATGTCTGCAATATATTTTGTTTGAATAAGCCCCTTAGTCTCCTCTAATAGCTTCGCAACTATTTTATGCTCAACCTGCAATTCTTTTAAATACTCCTGATTGATATTGCTCATTATGGACGTCCTCGATTTATGATTTATTAGGCGCTGGCGGCAAATACTGCCGCCAGTACCCGCCTCCCTACATTCTGTTGCCGCAGAGATAGCCTAATTTTTTGCATACATCATTAAAGCCCACATGGCACTTGGCACAGGTTGCCGGGTTTAATGGATGACCTGCCTCTTTTGATGCTATTGACTTGCCGTCTTTAATGGCAACGACATCGTAAATCGGCTGCCCATCTTTATGATCTGTCGTGAATGCAGCCCCGATCTTCTTGAAGACAAGCACGGCGGTTTTGCCATCCGGATATTTTTTTCCTTTCTTTTTATAAATATCTATTACCTTCGGATTTACATAGCCCACATATCCGCCAGGCTTGACCCCGCAATAGATATCTACTGTGGCCTGAAGTATGTCATCTCCTCCTGCCCCAAGGACATTTATGCCGCAATCAGGGAAAATCTCTAATGTATTTAATGGAGTAGTCTTCTTCCATCCATCCCAGTAATTCCCCTCTGCAAAACTGCTAACAGCAGTAAATGCTAAAATCATCACCCCTGCCAATACTCCCAATAATATCTTTTTCATGTTTCCTCCTTTTTTATTGTAAGGTTAAGGCTAAGGCTGAGGTTAAGGCTTTCTTAACCTCAACCTGTTTTTCTCTGTTAATAAGTATCCGTCATCGTATTATAGACATTGAAGTGGCCTGTAGGCGTCACAAGCCAATCTCCCTTAATCCTTGATTTCTCCTTGAGGGTCTTGTCATCATAGATTACCAACTCCCCAGCCTTATCCCAGACAGCCACCCATACCTCTGTACCTGCCTTGTTATATTCAAAATGGACTACCCTGCCGTGGTCAGCCACCTGCCAACACTGGGGTTTTTCATTCGGATGCTCTTTCTCAAAGGCGCACACACTCCTCTTTATCTTATCATCCGGATTTAAGGTATGGTCAACCCATATATGATTTGCCTTTGGGTGGGTCTTTACAAACAGGCCGCCGCCGCCAAGGGTCTCCATCTTTCTTACAACCTTCCACGCATTTTTGGGATGTCCCTTTGGGTCGCTGCCATATGCGGCAATCAATCCTTCGCCTAAATGGGGTGTTGCAGTAACAGGACCGAATTCAGGGTCTGTCCAGTTGGCGCCCCTCCCTGGATGGGGTTTATTGCCTGTCTCAATCTGGGCAATCTGCTTTTTGGTTTCACTGTCTACAACCACAACCTTATTTCTCATGTTGGCTGCCATCAGGATATACCTCTTGCTGGCATCCCATCCGCCGTCATGGAGAAATCTCTCTGTCTCTATCTGTGTAATCTTCAGATTCTTTATATCAGAATAGTCAATAGCCCATATGTAGCCTGCCTCTTTAACATTGATTATCCACTCAGGCTCTTTATGCGCTGAAATAATAGCCGCTACCCTTGCCTCAGGGATATATTCGTTTGTATCGTATGAGTAAGACCTTGTGCTTACCACCTTCTTTGGCTCCAACGTTTGACCGTCGAGGATTACAAAATGCGGCGGCCAATAGCATCCAACAATAGCCAGCTTGTCCAGATAGTTTCCCTTTTTACCGTTATATTTGCTGCTATCCAGACTCCTTGCCTCACTGCATGTTTTTACCTCTGCAACCTTGTCAGGTTTTGCCATCCAGAGGTCTATCATGGTTGCCTTGCCGTCCCTGCCTATAGAGTAAAAATATCTGCCTGAGGCAGATGACCTCAAGATATGGACTGCAAAGCCTGTATCTACAATGGATACAACCTCTTTGCTGTCTCCGTCAAGTATGGCCACCTTACCGGCGTCCCTTAAAACAACACCAAAAAAATTCTGCCAGTTTTTATTGTGTTCCGGTTTCTTGGGTCTTTGGGCCTCCGGGACTATAAGCCTCCAGCTATCCTTCATCTCTGTTAATGACATCTCTGGCGGCGCAGGAGGGGGCTGCTGTAAAAATCTTGCCAGAAGATCTATATCATCGCTTGAAAGATACTCCCCCCAGCTCGGCATGCCGCCGCCTGTTCCGTTCGTGATGAATGCCTTTATTATGTTTGTATCGTAATTCTTTTCCTTTAGTTTAGCATCTGTGATATTCGGCCCTGTAGCGCCCTTTCTAAGTGTTCCGTGGCAGCCGGCACACCTGTTAAAATATGTTCCTTTAGCTTTATTAAGCTCTTCAGGCGTTAAATCAGGATTGGCATTGGCCTTATAAGCAAAACCTATAACCATCAAAATGGATAGGACTGCCGATAAAGCCACTCTTTCCATTGCAGGGATTACTCTTCTCTTTAATTGAACTGACATCTGTTTAACCTCCTTTTGTTATTTACTGCTGATTCTTTTATATTAAGTTAAATCCTATTATTTCTTTCACCTCCTTTTCTCTTGTGTTTAATTTTCTTTTAACAGTTTCTGACTTATCTCCTGAGCGAGGGTATCCTCTTGTAAGAGATGCCTTATCCTCCACGCTGTCTTATAGGTAACATGCAGTCTATTCTTAATATCCATGGCTGACGAGCCCTTTGTCCATAGCACAATAGCATCAAACCACTTATGAAGCGACAACCTGCTGCCATGAAACACAGTCATTGATGTGTCAGAAAAAGTATACCGGCAATAGGAACAATAGTATCGCTTATGTTCAGGAAATACTCGTATATGGCCCACCTTTATAATATGTTCTCCCCCGCATCTCGGACACTTCACCCCTTCCGGCCATCTAATCGTTCTCAAAAGTTCAACACACCGATTTTCATTAGGATCTCTTCTCATATCTTCATAAAGGGGATAATCATTTTGCTGTTTTTTATTATAAAGCAATAACTATGCCATCCCCTTTACGAAGTAAAATAAGCGGGAAACACAAAGGTTTTCCATAAGTATAGCGTAATATCCCTGTTACGCAACCCCTCGGAAACGGCGTAAAATAGCCACTTTGGCGGGAATGCACCGCCAATTTTATGTTTTAGACACCATTTTGAAAGGAGGAATTGTTGAAGCGAATAATGCGAGAAATATCAGGCTTGGGTTGCGATTCACTTATGGTAAATATTTTACCCAGATGTTTCAGAATGTTGTCAACAAATAGATTTGTCCGCTTTTAGAGCAAATGAATTGTCCACTTTTAGATTGGCAGGAAAGGCACGTAGGGCGTAGCCCGAAGTG
>Ga0154340_1038_pt1 | contig 85905 bp, 84 predicted proteins | sample RifGroA2_FD_115868 | JGI IMG/M metagenome (GOLD analysis project Ga0154340, IMG submission 115868) | Deltaproteobacteria bacterium GWA2_43_19 | reverse complement strand
TTTCCTGCCAATCTAAAAGTGGACAATTCATTTGCTCTAAAAGCGGACAAATCTATTTGTTGACAACACCCTGACAACAGCGTTTATTTACCCTGCCTTCGCCTTCAAAGGCTGGGCTTGGCGCCGCCTCACGGGTCAATCTCAGAAAGAGCTCGGGTTTAATTTTATCAGTGGGTTTACCCCGAATCACAGAAAGCCGCATAGATGACTGTTTAAAAATACACGAATGGGAACAACCCCAGGCCACCCCGCACTTTTGAAAACTGTGGGGGTAAGGTCGTGGTTCGGGGCTTATTTTACCTGTATAAATGGTATTGTCCCGCCTGTCACACTTGGCAGCTTTCCGTCCCACTTTTCTATCGCCTTCCGCTGGTTCTCAATCTCTCTCAATTTCAGGAGGGATTCCGTTATCTCCTGCCTCTGAATCTTTAACCCTTCGGCCTCAGCCTTTGCCTGGCTGATTTTCTGTTCGTTTTCCACCTTTATCCTTTCCAACTCGTTCTTGGACTTGGCAACCTGCTGTTCCGCCACCTGCTTTGCCTCAATGGCGTCATTGAAACCCCTGGAGAAGTTGAAATCCGCAACAGATACTTCGACAACCTTGATATTGAAAACTGCAAGCCTCTCTGCCAATTCTGTCCGTATGGCAGACTTGACCTCTCCTCTCTTTGCTATCAACTCCTCTGCTGTATATTTGGCGGTCACGGCCTTGATAACCTCCTGCACCGCAGGCTGAATCACCTTGTCTTCAAATGCCGCTCCTATCTTTTGATACACCTCGTCCACTGCCTCCGGGACCAGGTGATAATTTGTGGCCATGACTGTAGATATGATCTGGAGGTCTTTCGAAGCTGCCTCGGCCTTTGCCTCGTTCTTTTGCACCTGCACGTTTACCTTTACAACCCTGTCTATGAATGGCATCTTAAAGTTTAAACCTTCGGATAAGACACCCTTTTGCACAGCGCCTAATCTGATAAGAACACCTCTTTGACCTGGTCCTACAATAGCCCATGGCCCACCGCCCATTAGTAATAGTAATATAATAATGACCGCTGCAATTATAGGAACCTTCCAGAACCCTCCTCCAGCGCCTTTTACCATGTTTATTACCTCCTGCACATTTTGTGGCTGCTTGTTGTACATATTTGTTGCCTCCTTTTAGTTTTTATAGATAGTAGTTTTTGCACCCTTAACCCCAGCCTTTACCTTTTCAAGAACTTTCCTTGCCCGGACAACCCCGCCGGCAAGAATGGCAAGCCCCGGATAGTTTGACTATAACACGTTTTGCATGTCTCAATGCTATAATTTACTGTATTGCTGATAATCTCGTTCATGAAAGCCTCGCCAATTATAAAAAGATTTGTTATACTCGGCTGTATGTTTAAACGACTTAGCCTGCTATTTATCATCGCTTTAGCCTTTACAAATCCTATCGCTGCTGCTGAACCGGAAGTGGTAAAATTAGCCGAAGGTGTATACGGCTTTATCGGCAAAGAGGGTGCCGGCAATTCCGGGTTTGTTGTAACAAACGAAGGCGTTGTTGTAATTGACACGCAGGGACCAAAAGACTTAGCGCTTCTTTTAAAGAAGAAGATTCGGGAGACCACAGACAAACCTATTATATATCTAATAAATACTCACTACCACGGAGACCATACATTTGGGAATCAATATTTCAAACCTGCCCTTGAAGGTCTTTATCAAGGGGAGACAGGAGAGATTATAAGCCACGAGAATACAAAGAAAAATCTTATAGAAAAGGACAAACAACAGAGGGAGCAGTTTAAAAAATTCTTTGGCGAAAATGCGCTTGAAGGTTTTGAATTGACCCTGCCTGCAAAGACTTTTAAAGATACCCTAACCCTTCGGCTGGGCGGTAAAACTATGGAGCTTGCCTATCTTGGAAGAGGCCATACAGACGGCGATATTATTATCTATCTTCCCATAGAACGCATCATGTTTGGCGGTGATCTGCTTTATAAAGACAGTCTCCCATGGCTTGGCGATGCCCATATATCCGATTGGATTGAGACGCTAAAAAAACTAAAAAACTTTGATGCAGGGATTTATGTGCCCGGCCACGGCAATATTGGAAATATTGATATGCTCTCTGCGCTTCAGCAGTATCTTATTGATTTAAAGCTTGAGGTAAAAAAGTATATTAAAAAGGAAAAGACACTGGATGATATGAAAAAGGAAATAAACCTGCCGAAATATAAGCATTGGCTTAAATATAAAGAATGGCTTCCTTTGAATGCCGAAAAGGTGTATAAGGAAATTACAAGGAAATAAAAAATATGCCATACACATATCTTGACCACGAAGCTGATGTTGGAATCAGGGCTGTTGGTTCTACGCTTGAAGAGGCATTTGAGCAAGGCGCAAAGGCAATGCTAAATGTAATGTGGGATATATCAAAGGTTGAGGAAAGGCAGAATGTTTCAATAGAGTGCAAGGCAGGGGATATACCCGAACTATTTGTAGAGGCCTTGAATGAGATACTTTTCAAGCAGGATGTGGAAGGGCTTGTTTTGGCGCGATTCCAAGTAGATGAGATAAAAAAGGCGGATGAGAGATATAAACTTAAAGGAACTGTTTTTGGCGAACCGTTGAATCTTGATAAGCACAGTGTCAAGACCGAGGTTAAGGCGGCGACTTATGCCGGGCTTCGCTATGAGGTAAAAGAAGGGCAGCATAGCGTGCAGTGTATTTTAGATGTGTGAAGTTAATGGCCTGTTGCCCAAATCCATAAATCCTATTTTTAAAGATCTGAGTCCATTGTCTTGCTTGTTAAGCGCTCTTTTGATGTTGTGAAGCATATAAATCTATCAGCCGTCGAATCATTTTTTGGTAGGAAATATGATACCTTTGCGCTTCTCTCTTGAAAAATTCAATGCTCGATTTGTTCAATGCAATGGTTACCTTGACATTTTCCTCCTTCAATACCAGTTTATCAGGTGAGGGAAGAAAGTCTTTAATTACTTTCAACTTGCCCATTGGTTCATCAGTATATTTTATTTTGCTCTTCATATATCTTCCTCCCTTTTCTCCAATATCCAGCGCCATAGATGCGGATGATATTTCCTCTACAAGTAAACCTGACGGTCATTATGCCGTCGCCGACACGCCCAATACAGTAAAACCGTTCTTCTTCTGAACTATGGTTAACATCTTCAACTATGACTCGGTGAGGATCAAGAAAAGCATGTTGTGCCATTGCAAAAGAAACATTATGTTTAGTTTGGTTCTCCCTATCTTTTTCCTCATCCCAGTCAAAGCTGGTTTTCTTCACAGAGATAATATACTACAGATATAATGGAATTAGCAATATAAATATATGGCTAAGTGTATGGATTATATTATTGCAGAGGCAAGCAAATCAGCCGCCACCGCAGACAATAGGTGGTTATAGCAAATGAAGTTGATCGTTAGGGGATGTTTTGGTTTAATTTGTTTTTAATCCTGGATATTATCGCTTTTATTTCTTCTAAATCCGTGTTCATATATGAACTAAAGGATATAGGTGTATTTGAAATAATTGTATTGATTGCTTTCTAGAGAATCAATGATAAAATTCCCTGCTGTTATATTGCTGTCGGGGTCTAAACCTTGTCCTATAAACTTAATTTCCATTCTTCTCTTCTCCTATTATAAGCACTACACGGACGTGGCGCGTTCTTGTGAGTGGGGTTAAGAAATCTTCTTTTCATAATCCGTTTTTATTTTCAAAATGTCTTGGCGCCCGTCCATCTTGTTTATATCATCACTTGGTGCGGATATGACTCCAAAATAGGAGTATATCAGCACCTGTTTCGGTTATTTTGCCTGTATACTACCCCTTTGTGAAAGATATGGCTGATTATTGCCCATACATGTAAGTGTTGTCAAGTGTTGTTTCAGCGGCAATAGGAGTGATAGCCTTCTTGCTTTCTTCTGTCCTTGACATCAACTTTAAGCATATACTAATATGCTAAAAAGTGTGCATTTGGAGGCATATATGAGGACTACTTTGGCAATAAAAGAGGAATTGCTGGATGAGGTAAAGGCGCTGGAGGAGTTTATTAAAAAAAGGAGGCAGAAGGATATCCTTGCTTTGTTTGGGAAAATAGAGATGAGAGAGGACTATAACTATAAACAAGAGCGAAGACACAGATGAGGGTAATCGTAGATACTTCTATCTGGTCTTTAGCGCTCAGAAGACAGGGCCATATCCAAAATCCCGAGGCCGGGACTCTTAAAAAGATAATCCAAAATGGCGAAGATATTTATCTAATTGGCATAATTCTTCAGGAAATAATATTGCAAGGTATAAGAAAGGCCGAAGATTTTGCAAGGTTAAAAAATATTTAGATGTCTTCCCTCTGCTTGAAATAAAGAGAGAACCCTACATCAAGGCGGCAGAACTTAAAAATCACATGAGTAAAAAAGGCATTCAGATAAGCACTATTGATGCCTTGATTGCATCTGCAGCCATAGTAAATGACTGTTGTTTATATACAAACGATAAAGACTTTGACCACATAGCAAAACATTCTCAATTGAAACTGTTCAGAACCCAATAAAGCAAAGCATCGGTTAACTACATTTTTTGGGCTAAATAAACTGTCACAGTACGAATGCAAGAAATGGTTTTAGATCCGCCTAGGCGGACGGATGACGAGGCACGCTAAGCGTGCCGAGGAAGACCGCAGGCGTACTCTTTGCTGTACGTCGAGGATTTTCTGAGGAGCCCAACGCCTGTCTGCGTGCAGCGCACAGGCAGGCAGTATAAAGGCATTTATTGCATTCGTATTAACAAGAAAAGGGAGGCCTTATGTTCCACATCGCAGACCCGAAGGACATTAAATCAGGCAGTACCACTGATGTTTACTTTGCAAGGACAATAGAGATACTCAAGAAGAAGGGGATTGATAAATGGGTTCGGGCGGAGTTTTTTGCAAAGAACCTGCCCAATGAATGGCACTGGGCGGTTCTTGCAGGCATGGAAGAGGTAGCATATTTGATGGAAGGTAAGCCTGTAAATATAAGGGCAATTCAAGAGGGAACTATTTTTAAGCCGTATGAGCCTGTTATGGAGATAGAGGGGATGTATACTGATTTCGGTGTTTTTGAAACTGCAATGCTGGGGCTTATATGTCAGGCAAGTGGCGTTGCAACAAAATCGGCAAGGATAAGGCTTGCGGCAGGCAACAGGATGGTAGTGAGCTTTGGCGCCAGGAGGATGCATCCCGCTGTTGCACCAATGATTGAGCGCGCCGCATACATAGGGGGATGCGACGGTGTTGCAGTTATTTTAAGCGCAGAGCTTATTGAGACAGACCCCATGGGCACAATGCCACATGCCCTGATACTTGTTCTTGGTGATACGGTTGAAGCGATAAAGGCATTTGACGATGTAGTTGATAAAAAAGTTAAAAGGGTTGCGCTCATAGATACATTCAATGATGAAAAATTTGAGGCCTTGCGTGTTGCAGAGGCAATGAAAGGCAAACTATATGCACTGCGGCTTGATACGCCTGCGTCAAGGAGGGGGAATTTTTATCGTATATTTGAAGAGGTGCGGTGGGAGCTTGATTTGCGCGGATTCAAGGATGTAAAACTCTTTGCAAGCGGCGGGCTTGATGAAAAAGAAGTTGCAGAACTAAAACCATTGGTTGATGCTTACGGTGTTGGCACGTGTATAAGCAATGCGCCTGTTGTTGACTTTGCTATGGATATTATGGAGATTGAAGGTAAGCCTCTGGCAAAAAGGGGAAAATGGTCAGGCGCAAAAGAAATCTTAAGATGCAAAAAATGCGGTAATGATAAGATTGTGCCTCTATGGAGCAAGCCGACCGTGTCGGCGTTAAGACAACGGCAACATGGTTGCCTTGATCCAAAATGCGACTGCGGCGGCAAATATGAAAGCCTTTTGCAGCCTTTGATTAAGAAAGGGAAGGTTGTAAGGGAGCTGCCAAAGCCAAAGGTTATAAGGGAATATGTTTTAGAGCAACTGAAAAGAAAATCACTTGCCTAACCTCATTGCTTTGTACCCGGTGTATAAATTTCTTTGAATCCAGAGGACATTGTTAACTTTCCATCCGCACCAATTATCAACCCTTCCACATCAGTCAACTCTTCAATTAGCTTCATGCCATCAACAGGCCCCATAACGAATATCCCAGTTGATAGGGCGTCTGCCAATGCTGGGTCTTTTGTCACTATAGTCACACCCAGAGATTTGTTGGCCGGAAAACCAGTAGACGGGTCTGTGATATGATGGTATTTTTTGCCGGCCTTTATAAAAAATCTTTCGTAATCACCGGATGTGGCGATTGTTGTATTATAAACCTTAAGAGTGCCGATAATGTTGTCTTTGTTTCGGGGGTCTTGAATGCCGATGAGCCGCGGAGGGCTATCTGGTTCATTAAATACAATCATATCGCCGCCTGCGTGCACCATGCCTCTTTTGATGCCATTTTTCTTTAAAACCTCCGCTGCTTTACCCACAATATATCCTTTTGCAACACCGCCGAGGTTTATCTTCATCCCTTCTTTTGCCAATTTAACTTTATTACTTTCTTTATCAATTATTATCTGCCGATAATCTATAAGAGGAAGGAGTTTTTTTACATCTTCTTTGGAAGGCGGAGTTAATTCTCCCTTATCATCTTTTATGAAATGCCACGCCTTTCCGAGAACACCCATGCTAATATCAAACGCACCATAAGTGGTTTGAGACGCCTTTAAAGAGGCCTCAATAACCTCCATAGTTTCATTTGAAATTGCTACAGGCTCTTTTCCGGCAGCATTATTTATCTTTGTAACATCACTATCTTCTCTATAATGGCTCATCAACCCTTCAAGCCTTTTTATTTCAGCAAATGCAGCCTCTGCAGCTGCGTTTAATAGCGCCTCATTTTTTCCAATAAGTGTAATTTCTACAATAGTCCCCATTAAGGGGCGGGTGTATTTTATTTCAGAAGGTTTTTTATTATAAATTGCAAGGGCAATGATTGAAAAAACGAAAATAGTTGCTGCAAAGGCAAGGAGGTTTTTTTGTCGGTTGGTCATGGGATGAAGCAGATTAGTTAATCAGTGGATTTGTTAATAAATCGGTTGATTCTATAATGGGAAAAATAGGATTAATAAAGATGTAAACCGCCACACCAAAGATTTTGGTGTGGCGGTAAATTAAAATTCTTCTTCCTCAGCCTCTGTCTTTTCCAGAATGGCCAGGCCGTGTTCTTCCTCATAACGTCTTCTGGCGCCTTTTTCTCTTTCATCCTTTGATTTACAATCTATGCAAACCTTTGTAAAAGGCAATGCCATGAGTCTTGCTTCTCCTATTGGTTCACCGCACTCATCGCAAGCCCCATAATTTCCGCTTTCAATTCTTACCAGGGCATCTTCTATTTCTGCCAGTTTTTCTCTGTCTCTATCGCCGAGCATGAGGGTTATCTCTCTCTCTCTCTCATTGCTGGCAATATCATAAATATCCCCAATCTCAAACTTCAGGGTATTGCTTTCATTCTTTATCTTTGCTGTCACTTCATTTAAGAGATCTTCCTTTACCTTGAGAAGTTTTTTGATTATCTCTTTCTTGAAAGGCTCTCTTACCTTTATCTTGATTTTTACAGGTTGCGGCGGTTGAGGCGTAGGTATAGGTATATGTATAGGTGCAAGAACGGGCTTTTTAAGCTGTTTTTTTGCAACAACCTTCTTTTTAGAGGGCTTTGCTAATTTTTTTGTCTTGGCCTTTTTTGGTTTTGCCTTAACCTTTTTGGGTTTTACCGTTGCCTTTTTTGTAATCTTTTTTATTTTGGTTTTCAATTTCTTTTTCTTTTTGTTTGCCATAATGGGTTAAGTAATATACACTAAAAAAATTAATTGTCAATTGAAAAATACGCAGAAGTTTGAATCGAAATTATGATGAAGGCATTTTTAAATCTGATTCTTCCGCCGATCTGTCCTATTTGCGCGCAGGGTGCAGAGGATGGCAGATTCTGCCAAAGATGTTTTGATAGCATCAGATTCATCAAAAGCCCAATCTGCTCATGCTGCGGTACGCCTTTTGTTGCGGAAGAAAGTGAAGACCATCTGTGCGGTGTCTGCATAAAAACAAAGAGGCCGTTTTCAAAGGCAAGGAGCATCGGCTTTTATGAAGGGAATTTGCTGGAAGCGATTCACAGGTTCAAATATAATGGCAAGACCTCTCTATCAAAGCCCTTGGGCAAGATAATGCTGGATAGGTTTTCACCGAATAACTATGACTTAATTGTTCCTGTGCCTTTACATAGAGCGAGACTTAAAGAGCGAGGGTTTAACCAATCGTTGCTTTTGGCAAGAGAGCTTGCAAGGACATATAAATTGCCGATAGATTACCTGAACCTAAAAAAAATCCGTGCAACAGATGCGCAGATAAACCTAAAAGGAAAGGACAGGGTAGCGAATGTGAAAGGCGCATTTGCAGTGGAAGATGATAAGGCCTTTGACGGCAAAAGAGTCTTGCTTATAGATGATGTTTATACAACTGGCGCTACAATTGTCGAGTGCGGCAAGGTTTTAAAAAAAGCTGGGGCTAAAGATATTGATGTGTTGACGCTTGCAAGGGTAGTTAATCTGTGATAGGAGATACTAAATGGTGAAAAACAAGTTTGTCTCATTACAAAGATTAAAAACCATCCTTCGCAGCAGCAGAAAGAAAAAAACCATTGTTTTTACCAATGGTTGCTTTGACATCATCCACGCAGGCCATGTGCGATACCTGAAAAAGGCAAAATCACTGGGAGATTTTTTAGTTGTCGGCCTAAACAGTGATTCGTCTGTAAAAAAGATAAAAGGGGAGAAACGGCCAATTGTGCCGCAAAAAGAACGGGCAGAGGTTCTATCAGGCCTTGAGGCTGTTGACTATGTAGTTTTATTTAATGAGCCGACGCCAACAAAGCTTATAGAGGCTGTTCTGCCGGATGTGCTTGTTAAAGGCGCTGACTGGGCAAGCCATGAGATTGTCGGCGCCGATGTTGTAAAGGCAGCAGGCGGTAAGATTGCAAGGGTAAAATTGGTAAAGGGCAGGTCAACAACAAATATAATAAAAAAGATACTCGAACTCCACCAGTAATATTTTTTGCCTCAGTCCCCCCCATTCCATTTTTTCTGCTATACTTAATATATCCACGAAACAAAAAAGGAGGGTGTAATTATGGCTATCTCTATAAAGCTCAAAAAATTTTTAGATGAAAATAAGGTTAGTTATCAGGTAGCCGCACATTCAGAGGTCTACACAGCGCAGGAAATTGCGGCTGCACTGCATGTTTCTGGGAAGGAGCTGATTAAAGTGGTTATGGTCAAAGCAGAGGATAAATTTGTTATGGCTGTTCTTCCTGCAAGCTGGAGGGTTGACATGGTTAAGCTAAGGGAAGTTTTGGAAAATAAGAATATCAAACTTGCTACAGAGGCAGAGTTTAAAAACCTTTTTCCTGACTGTGAGCCGGGCGCTATGCCGCCTTTTGGCAATCTCTATGGCCTTGATGTCTACGAAGACAAGGCATTAGCAGAAGATGAGGAAATATTTTTCCAGGCAGGAAATCACATTGAATCAATCAAGATGAAACGAAAGGATTTTGAGAGGTTGGTAAAGCCTATGGCGGCTGATTTCAGCACGCATCTGCACTAAATTTTTGGGGCATAAGGGTTGGTTTATTTTTCAAATAGTTTCTTATACTCCCCATACCCTTCCTTATCCAGATTTTCTTTTGAAATGAATCTAAGGGCGGCTGAATTCAGACAGTAACGAAGGCCGGTTGGCTTGGGGCCGTCAGAAAAAATGTGGCCAAGGTGAGAATCTCCCTCTTTGCTCCGCACCTCTGTCCTTGTCATAAAAAGGCCTCTGTCTTCTTTTTCAATAATATTCTTTGGCTCAAGCGGCTTTGTAAAGCTCGGCCAGCCAGTGCCTGAATCAAATTTATCCAGAGAGCTAAAGAGCGTCTCACCGGAAACAATATCAACATATATCCCTTGTTTCTTGTTATCCCAATATTCGTTATCAAATGCCCTTTCTGTGCCGTTTTCCTGCGTCACCTTATACTGCAACGGGGTCAGTTTTTTTCTCAGCTCTTCCCTGGATGGTTTGTTATATTTTTTGCTTTCTTGATTTTTCATCTCTGCCTTATCTCCCCATGCCTTTTTAAGATACTGGTCTCTCCCTGAGTTATATCTATAAAACTTATATCTGATAGGGTTTTTCTGATAATACTTTTGATGGTATTCCTCTGCCTTATAGAATATTGCAGCTGGCTTAATTTCTGTAACAATAGGCCTATCAAACTTGCCTGATTTTTCAAGTTTTATCTTTGACTCCTCAGCAAGGCGTCTCTGCTCTTCATTATGATAAAAAATAGCGCTTCTGTATTGAGTTCCAACATCCACAAACTGCTGATTTGGCGTAGTTGGGTCAATATTTCTCCAGAAGACATCCAGCAATTCTGAATAGGTAATCAGAGAAGGGTCGTATAGTATCTCGATGGACTCTGTATGGCCTGTAATACCGGAAGACACTTCTTCATAGGTGGGGTCTTTATCATGGCCGCCGGTATATCCTACAGTAGTAGACACTACTCCCTTTAATGAAGCAAAGGGAGGCTCCATGCACCAGAAACAACCCCCTGCAAAGGTTGCCTTTTCCAGTTTTTGCGCAGGGGCAGCGATATTCTTTTTTATATTTTCAGAATTCGCCATAACAATACCCATTTGACCAAAAACCATGCTTGTTATAATAAGCAGTAATAATTGATTTCTCATGCCTATAGTATAGCCCTCATTGCTCTGTTATGCAAGGAAAATGATTATCGTTTTCATAATTACCGACCTATAGAATACATTTCCCCCTTCTTTATAATAAATCCTTCTTTTTTAAGCTGCGTTAGGACTTTTCTAACCCGCTTAGGATTAACAGTTTGTTGAGTTTTTCAACAAACTGCTAAGGTATTGTAATCAACCTTAATGCTAACTAAAAAATAATTGACAATACCATCTCTACCTGTGATAGTCTTGGCTGAATTATGAAAGCGGGTTAGATATTTTCTTCAGAGAGATTGTCTGTCTTTTGAAGCTGTCTTAAGGGAGAAACCATTGTTCAAAAATAGCCTTCTTGCCAAAATCCTGTCTATAGTGATAGGCATTACAATCATCGGTTTCTCCATTCTCATCTATAAAGTTATCTCCCAAGAAAAAAAGAGCCTTCTCGAAGAACGTAGAAAAACCAGCGAGCTTATGGCACAGCCCCTTCTGCATACCATATACAAGGATATGCTGGATGAGAGGGCAGACATGACGCGCTATCTTGTAGAAGGCATGAAGACGGTCAAAGGCACTGAACGGGTGCAGGTTATACGGAGCAACGGCATAGAAGAGGCATTCCAGGACTTCAAGACACTGAAGGCAGTTGAAAAGGAATACGGCGACCTGAAGCCTGAGTGGACTGCAGGTCATCCCAACAAAGAAGACAATGTTGCCAAAGGAATAGGCGACACCAAGTTTAAAGAAGCGGTCCGGTTTTTTAATGAAGGTAAAAAAGAAGGAATTTATTATATCGAAGAATCCGAGGGCAAGCGGCTTTTTACATATCTCACACCCGTAGAGTTTAGGCCAAAGTGCAAGGCCTGTCATACAACAGCAGCAGGCGCGCGAGGGGTTTTAATGATATCCACCTCTCTGGAGGATATGTACGCATCTTTATCTGCCGGCAGAACACGTTGGATTATGTATGGTCTCTTTACTGTCCTGGGCATAGGCATATTGCTTACATTTCTTGTAAGAGGCGTTATCACAAAGCCGATAGAAGAGACAGCTCATATGCTGAAGGAAATAGCAGAGGGAAGCGGAGACCTTACCAAGAGGCTGAAAGTAGCCTCCAAAGATGAGGTTGGGATGCTGGGCAGGTGGTTCAATAAGTTTGTAGAAGGGATGCAGAATATGGTAAAGGGCATATTTGCGACATCCAGCCAGGTGCTTTCAGCCTCTCAGGCCATAAAACAATCATCAGAGGGCATACATAGCTCGGCTCAGACGCAGCTTCAGGCTGTAGAGGAAACCTCATCGTCCATAGAGGAGATGGCTGCCTCAATAAAGACAGTAGCAGATGATGCAGAAGAGCTTCTGAAAGCTACTGACGGCGCATCTGCATCATCTCTTGAAATGTCTGCCTCTATTTCAGAGGTTGCGGAAAATACCGAAAAGCTCGCTGTTTCGGTAGATTTAACTGCATCTGCCATAAATGAGATTGCAGCCTCTCTGAAACAAGTGGCGGTGCATGTTAATACTTTGCTTGGAGAAACGGAACAGGTGGTTTCAGCAATAACTGAGGTAAACTCTGCCATAAAAGAGATTGGCGCGCATTCAAAAGAAGAGGCCAATCTTGCAGAGAAGGTTGTAGAGGTTGTCACTGACCGTGTAGCCATTGTAAATAAATCCAGCAAGAATATAGAAAGGATAATAGAGGATGTTACCAAAACATCTTCTATCATGAGCAGGCTGGGAGAAAGGTCAAAAGAAATAAATAGCATCATCAATGTTATAAATGAGATAGCAGACACCACAAATCTCCTTGCGCTGAATGCCGCCATCCTTGCGGCTCAGGCAGGGGAGCATGGGAAAGGGTTTGCTGTAGTTGCGGAGCAGGTCAAGAACCTTGCCAAAAGGACTGCGGCGTCAACAAAAGAAATCGGGGGGCTTATTGAACAAGTGCAGACAGATGTAACCTCTGCGGTAAGCTCGGTAGAATTAAGCACTTCCAAATTAATTAATGAGACCATGCTGTTTGCAAAAGGTGAAAATGAAGCATTGACCAGTATTGCAAACAGCTCAAAGGCATCCCTTGACATGGCCAGGAAGATAGAGAGGGCCACAGAAGAACAGACTAAAGGGATAGGGCAGGTAACAGATGGCACTCATAAGATAAATACAATGGTGGAGGAGATAAAAAAGGCCGCAGATGAGCAGAGCAGGGCCTCGGAAGAAATCTCTCATGCGACTGAAAATATGAAGGATATCACCTGGAAGGTCAAGCAGTCCACCGGAGAACAATCAAAGGAAGGCAAGCACATTGCGCAGGTAATAGCAGATGTGGCTCAGATGATGCAGGAAATAACCAAGGCTATGAAAGAACAAAAGATAGCCTCTGAGAGGATAGTCCATGCCATTGAAACCATAAGAAAAAAGAGCGAGGAAAATCTCACATTGACTGCAGGGCTTGACAAAACCGTGAGTAATTTGGATTCTCAGTCAATCTCATTAAATGAGAAAGTCGGCAGCTTTAAGGTGTAAAACATCCATGAGCCTTGGCTCATCCGTCTTTGGCAAAGGGGAATGAAAATTGGATTTTTGTAGCGTTGGGGTTTATCCCCAACGAAAAACCGTTGCCCATAAAGGGCAACGCTACGGTAATGTGAATATGAAGCATTTTCTGGGCAAGGAGTAGTTGAATTAAAAAGGGAGGCTCCTATGAATATCAAATTATGGTTGTTTATCTTCACACTAATTCTTGTCTGGCACAGCCCGGCTCAGGCAAAGGATATAAGCTGGGATAAGGTGGGAACTCAAAAGATAACCATGTTTTATCCGGGTGTTGTCTCATGGGAATTTTTGAACAGCGAAGACCACAGCCTTGGCGGCAAAAATATAAGGAAAGGGAAAAAGAACTGCACTGACTGTCATGTGAGCAAAGACACAGGAATTGACCTTCGGGTGGAAGAGATTGTCACAGGTAAGCTGCAGATGAAGAAGTCCCAAAAACCTTTTGAGCCGGAACCGATATCAGGCAAGAATGGTTTTTTAGATTTAAATATTCAGGCGGCCTATGATGATGAATATGTTTATTTAAGATTGCAATGGCCGTCTCAAGGTTTAAGTTGGAACAATCCAAAATTGGCAGAGGACGGCCTTCCTGACAGGGTTTCCATTCAGCTCAATCATCTGAGCGATAAAGAAGAATATCTGAGCAGATACGGGTGTTTCAGGACCTGCCATAATGACCTCAATTCCATGCCTAACAGTCCCTCAAAAGAGCAAGTGAAGAAGAATGTGTATTATGGAACCATCAAGAGAGATGATGTGCGGTTGTATGCCTTTTATACAAGAACCGATGGATGGGCAGCAATGAAAGCGGATAAGGAATTGCAAGGCTTCTTAAAAGACAGCGGTTTGATAGACCTCTGGAAGATAGAATTTAAGGGCAAAGAGCCGTCTGCAGAAGACGGCTGGATACTTGAAGACAGAAGAAAAGACGACAAAGAAGATATTAAGGCTGACGGTAATTGGGAAAACGGCAAATATGTCGTCCGCATAACAAGAAAACTTCAGACAGGCGACCCGCGGGATATTCAATTAAAAGAAGGGGATGTAATCTTTACCGGCATTGCTGTTCATGATGAAAAGACTAATCATCGGAAACACTATGTATCTTTTCCTATGAGCATTGGTCTGGGAGCCGAGGGGGATATTAAGGCAGAGAGGATTAAATAAATTCTATGGCTATCAGGAGGTATTATGAAAGGTGGATTTAAAAGTAAGTTTTATAGGCTGGCATTTTGTATGGCAGCTGCCCTGGTTTTTCATATAAGCAGGGCAGAGGCAACTGAGGTAAACTGGACGGAAATCAATCCGGAATTTGCAGATGCAACCTATGTGAATGATACGGCTAAATGTTTTGAGTGCCATGAAGACTACATGGCAACATTTAATAAAACAAGACATGGCAGGACTTTTAAGTCAGGCGCCCAAAATGAGCTTCAGGCAAGGGGTTGTGAGGCATGTCACGGGCCAATGAGTAAACACCTCACCGCCAGCCGAAAAGCAGAATATCGTATATCATTAAAAAAAGACGGGCCCCTGACGCCGCAGCAGAGAAACTCTGTCTGTCTACAGTGCCATGAAAAGGGTATACGAATGCACTGGCAGGGCAGTCCGCATGAGATGAGCGGAGTGGGGTGCAGCAACTGTCATTATATCAGCGAGCGCAGGTCAGAGAAAAATCTCTTTATAACTGAAGATCCTAAAAAGGCATGCTTCCAGTGCCATAAAGAACGCCGCGCCCAGCTCCAGAGGTCTTCCCACATGCCTTTACGGGAAGGGAAGATGGATTGCGCCAGTTGCCATAATCCGCACGGGGGGCCTGGGCCAAGCCTTTTAAAAACAGCCTCAGTAAATGAGACTTGTTATACCTGTCATGCAGAAAAACGCGGGCCTATGCTCTGGGAACATGCGCCTGTCAGGGAAAACTGCGCAAACTGTCATGACCCACATGGCTCTAATTATCCGACTCTTCTAAAAGTGAAGGTGCCATACCTGTGCCAGCAATGTCACTCAAATGAGTGGCATCCAAGCGACCTTTACAGCGGCAGTGACCTGCCTGACAAAACAGCAAGTCCGAAACGGCAACTTATCGGCAAGGGCTGCCTCAACTGCCATGGCCTGATACATGGTTCTAATCATCCGTCAGGTGCAAAGTTTCAGAGGTAAAATATGTTATGTATGGCATGGATAAAAAATGAGAGAGGAGATTGGAATATGCTGATAAAGAAAATCTTAGTTATGTTTATGCTCTTTATGGCTGCCTTGGCTGTTCTTTCTGTAAAGTCTCAGGCAGAAGACGGTTTGGAAGGGAGCGTTACCATCGGCGGCGCAGCAGTAGACCTTGACGGCAAGTCGTTTAAATACGGCGAATACACAGGCATAAAGGATAATGGCGCATACTTTGCAGGCGATGCTGATTTAAGCTATAACATGAATGCCTGGTATTTAGATTTTAGAACTAAGAATGTCGGTCTTGATAATAGAAGTCTTTATCTTGAAGAAGGCGTATACGGAAGATATAAGTTCTTTCTGGGCTATGATGAACTTCCAAAGCTTATCTCAAACAACAGCAAGACGCCGTTTATCGGCGAAGGGAGCACAAATCTTACCCTCCCTTCAGGTTTTGTAAGAGGGTCTACAGCTGCGCTTATGACAAGCTTAGGCAGCAACAGGCATGATATTGAGTTGGAGACCCAGAGAAAGAGCGGAGAAGCAGGGTTCTCAGGAACTATTGGGGATGCAGATTTCAAGGTATCATTTAAAAGAGAAACAAAGGAAGGGACAAAATCCATAGGTTCGCCGCTTGGCATAGATGGCGGGACTACGAGGGGTGTTGTTTTGCCGGAGCCTGTTGACTACACTACTGATGAGCTCAGGGCATCACTCGCATACACAGGCGAGACAGCGCAGATACAGTTTGATTATTATCTATCCGCTTTTGACAATGCCAAAGAATCCATCACATGGGATAACCCGTTTTACTTTACCGGCACAGGCTATACGCTGGCGCAGAATCCAACAACTGCCAAAACATCCCTCCCCCCTGATAATCAGCATCAGAGGGTCAGCCTGTCCGGCGGGATAAATCTGCCGTTGGCTACAAGGATATCAGCGATTGCAGAATATGGAATCATGGAGCAGGATGAGATTCTTTTACCCTATTCAAATAATCCTAACACCACTATCACAGCCGCCCTGCCCAGAAACACTGCAGATGCAGAGATAGATACAACTCACATTGGGCTTAATATATCATCCAGACTGATATCCAGGCTGGGCATAAGTGCCAGATACAGATACTATTCAACCGACAATGCCACGCAACGAACCCTGTTCCAGTATGTTAAGAACGATACCGGCGGCGCTGCGCAGGCCGGCCTCAATAGCAACTGGGCAGCCTACAACCTGCCCTATGATTCTACGCAGAACCAGGTAAAGGTAGACGCATCCTACTATCTGTTCAGCGGCGCTGCCTTAAAAATAGGATATGACCATGACATTGTTGACAGAAACTACAGGGAGGTAGAAACAACAAAAGAGAATACCTACAGGGCGAGATTAAATTCCAGCCTTTCTTCGTTTGCCTCAGCAGGGATGAACTATTCTTATGCGGAGAGGAGGGGCGGCCAGTATGAGGAATCAAGGCTATATGACGCCATGCACACACAGGAATATATCAACACGGTTGCGGCAAATCTCCGGTTTGACAACCTTCCGGACTTAAGAAAATTTGACATTGCAAACAGGGACAGGACAAAGTATGGGGCTGATATAAGCTTTTTTATGACACCCAATACAACAGTCGGGCTTTACTATAACTATATGCTGGACGATTATTATGAATCGCTGTTTGGGCTGCAAAAAAGCGAGAACAAGAGCTATACCGTTGATGCGACATACACCCCTGCGGAATTCATCTCTACCTATGCTTATTGCACGAGAGAGGAGCTTAAGTCCAGGCAGGCAAGCAGGGACTACACAACTGTTGGGGGCGAGTATGCGCAGTCTATAAACATAAACAATAACTGGCGGGCAGACCATGACGAAGATATAAATACAATTGGAGTGGGGGTGAATCTCGGTTTTATGGAGAACAAACTTACTATAGGGGCTGATTATGCATATTCTGAGTCAACAGGCACGATAAAATTCTTGGCAGGCAGCGGTACCAATGTTGCTGGTGGTGCTGGATATAGAGACATGCCTGAGTTACAAACAAAGCTGCAAACAGTCAACACATCAGCCAAATATAAATTTACCAAGAACGTTGCTGTTGGCTTAGGTTATCAATATGAAAACTATAAATCAGATGACTGGGCAACAGACGGCGTTGACCCTGCATCTGCAACAGCAGTAAATGTGCTGACGCTCAGCGGTTCTGTCCCTGATTATGAAGCGCATACCGGCATGATATTTGTTACCTACAACTTTGGCATATAAAAAACCTCCACATCTTTAATAGATATAAATGTGGAGGTTTTGTTATATCTCTATTATCATCGGCAGTATGACAGGCCTTCTTTCAAGAGTCTTATTAAAAAAACGTCTCAGGGCCTTTCTTATCTCTTCTTTGACCTCCAGCCAGTCTGTCTTTGCCTCAATATTTATAGTGCCAAGCACGGCCATGACAACATTTTTAGCTCCCCCAATAAGTTCAGCAGACTCCTCTTCAAATATAAGCCCCCTGGTAATAATGTCAGGGCCGTAGATAACCTCTCCTGTTTTTTCATTGAGCGCAAGAATAGCGATTACCATGCCGTCCTGCGAAAGATGCTTCCTGTCTTTCAGCACCACATCGCCTACATCCCCTACGCCTTTGCCGTCTACAAAAACCTTGCCGGATTCCGTCTTTTCTCTGATAGCAGCGCCGCTTTCCGTAATCTCTACAACATCGCCGTCTTCTGCAAGTATGATGTTTTCTTTTTTCACTCCTACCCTTTCTGCAAGCTGGCTGTGTTTTACCAGGTGTCTGTATTCGCCGTGTATAGGAATGAAATATTTGGGCTTGACCATGTTGAGCATTATCTTAAGCTCTTCCTGACTTGCATGGCCTGATACATGTATCTCGGAGACCTTTTCATATATAACCTCTGCCCCTCGCCTGTAGAGGTGGTTCATCATATTTGAGATTGCCTTTTCATGTCCTGGTATAAACTTAGAAGACAGGATAACCGTGTCGCCCTTGCGAATCTTTATCTGCTTGTGGTCATCCATTGCCATCCTTGTTAAGGCGCTCATCGGCTCTCCCTGACTCCCTGTTGTCAAAAGCACTGCCCTCTGCGGCGGGAGATTATCAAGTTCTCTCAAGTCAATGATAAGCCCGTCCGGCATCTTGAGATAGCCAAGCTCTCGCGCTATTCCCACATTAGCAACCATACTCCTGCCGTTCAGCATAACCTTTCTGCCAAACTTCTCTGCTACATTGATAACCTGCTGAATCCTATGAATGTTGGATGAGAATGCTGCAACGATTATCCGCCCGCTGCTTGCAGAGAATATCTCCTCAAAGGTCTTCCCTATCTCCTTTTCTGACATGGTATAGCCTTCTTTCTCAACATTTGTAGAGTCAGAAAGAAGAAGCAACACGCCCTTTTCGCCATATTCTGAAAATCTGGCGTAGTCCAATATCTCGCCATCAACCGGCGTTTGGTCAAGTTTAAAATCTCCCGTGTGGATGACAACGCCGACCGGGGTTTTTATTGCCAGAGCCACGCCGTCGGCAATGGAATGGCTCACCCTTATAAATTCAATGTCGAACGGGCCGATTGAAACATTTCCCCGCGGCTTAACGGTGATAAACTCCGTTTCCTTATCAAGATTGAATTCTTTAAGTTTTTCCTTGATAAGTCCAAGGGTGAGAGCTGTTCCATATATCGGCGTCTTTATATCCCGCAGGACAAAAGGCAGCGCTCCGGTGTGATCTTCATGGCCGTGGGTTATGAGAAAGGCCTTAACTTTTTCTCTGTTTTTTTTGAGGTAGGTTATATCCGGAATTACAATATCTATTCCCAGCATGTAGTCTTCAGGAAACATGAGACCGCAGTCTACGATGATTATGGAATCATCATACTCAACAAGCATCATATTGAGTCCGATTTCGCCGAGACCGCCGAGCGGTATTATGCGGAGAGGATTTTGCGTAGAAATATTCATTGTTCGCTAAAGATACCATAAGAAAAATGAGGCGTCAAAAACTATCTTTTGGAGGATAGGCAGAACAGGGGGCAGGGGGAGGAAATATCTTGCCTTGTATAATACCTGTATTATGTGATATAGAGGCTGTTATTTAAGTACTATGAGTTTTAAATGGAGGTAACAATATGAAGAAGATATTGCTGCTTGCTATTGTAATGGTTGTGCAGGCGATGATTCTCCTCTGCTATAATGCTTATGCTGGAAAATCTGATAAAGAGGCTGAAAGGATACAGCAGGTACAGGTTGTTTTTCAAGAGGTAGTTGACTTATGGTATGAGCAGAAGTTTGACGAACTATATACACGTTTTGCCTATAAGCAAAGCGGTAAGATATCAAAAGAAAAGTTTATAAACCGCATGATGACAGAGAAAAAAAGGCTTGCGTGCTGCTGGCAAAAGATTCAGGATGTAAAGGTTAAATTATCTTCTTCCAGCCAGGCAACGGTATATGCAAAATTTGGTTTTGAAAATCAATCCGATGATGTAGTTTATGTTGCAGCTGAAGTGCCGCTCTATCTCAAGGATGATAATTGGAAGATTAAGGCGCAGGACATATTGTCCGCTGCCCCTGATTTAGCTAAGCACAAATTAAAGAAGAAAAAGTAAAGAATTATAATTCAAGGTTTGGATCCAAATCGTAGGTTAGCTGTTCTTCTACAAACTTTCTCAGGCCGAGCTGAAGCTCCTTATCTACATTGGAAAATTGGATGCATATGCCCGGCTCTATAAACTGATCTCTATTAAACTCCACTACATAGATGACAGTCCCTTCAAGTTCAACAGGTTTTTCACTGGGCAGATCCATAGAAATAGCGACCTTTGTCCCAATAGGGATTGGTTTTACTGTCCTTATAAAAACCCCTTTCTCTGAAAGGGTGCTTGCAAAAGATACCCTTTTGGTATTTTGATAGGTAATAATTGCCTTAAATATAATCCTTGCCCTCACATTTTCCCTTGGTTTTTTTTCTGTTAACTTCTGAATAACCTGATAAAGCGCTGTAGGGCTGACCGGTTTGAAGAAATATGCAGATGCCCCTCTTACAAGAGACTCCTCCATGGTTTTTGCATCTGTCTTGTCTCCCATCATAACAACAGGCGTCCCCTTTAATTTGGCGTCTCTTTTAATATACCCCAGACATGTGGCGCTGCCCATCTCAGGGAGCTTTATTCCCATAAGCACTATATCAGGATTAAAGGCAACCATCTTTTTCATTACATCAGCGCAGTTTGCTGCTGTAACTACAGAGTAATCCAACCTCTTTAAAAGAATAGAAAGACGCATAGTGCTTGCATGATTATCATCTGCTACAAGCACTGTTTTGGGGGTGGTAAACACAGCAAGGCCTCTCCTTTCATTAACTCGAAAAATGCAATTTGGTTTTTATTTTTCGGGGCAAACGCAAGATTTGAGCCAAAGACAAGGAAAAGCTGGCTGGACAAAACGGAGCATACTGTTTTAAGTATGTGAGTATTTGGACAGCCGGCTTTGACGCAGTATTTGGCCAAAGATTGCGTTTGTCAGAAAATGCTATTGCATTTTCTGGGTTAAACGTGAATTATGCGCTATTTCCCCTTCATGAACATACTTATCAAATCAATCGGCAGCGGAAATATAATGGTTGAATTTTTCTCTGTAGCTATCTCCGTCAATGTCTGGAGATAGCGAAGCTGCAAGGCTGTTGGGTTCTGGCTTACAAGATTTGCGGCATCAAGTATCTTCTGTGCCGCATTGAATTCACCCTCTGCATGGAGAAGTTTTGCCCTCTTTTCACGCTCTGCCTCTGCCTGCTTTGCCATTGCCCGCTTCATCTCATCAGGCAGGTCTATTCCCTTCAATTCTACCAGACTAACCTTAATGCCCCACGGCTCGGTCTGTCTGTCTAAAATCTCCTGCAACTGCTTATTTACCTTCTCCCTTGCCGAAAGTAGCTCATCCATCTCACCCTGGCCGCACACGCTCCTCAAGGTTGTCTGGGCAAGCTGAGATGTTGCGTAGAGATAATTTTCAACAGCAATAATTGCCTTTTCAGGCGCCATAACCCTGAAGTATATGACTGCATTTACCTTGATGGTAACATTGTCCCGCGTGATAACATCCTGCGGCGGAACATCAAGGGTAACCGTCCTCAGGCTTATCTTTATCATCTTCTGGATGCCGGGAAATATCAGGACAAGCCCCGGCCCTTTTACCTTCTGGTATCTTCCGAGGAAGAATACAACACCCCTTTCATATTCCGGTAGGATGTTTATGGCATTAAAAAGTATAAACAGAATTATACCGATTAAAACCAACGTCCCTGTGCCGATTCCTAAAATCATAAGACCTCCTTTTTTAAAGTGTCAGAGCATCAAAGAGTCAGAGAGTCAGAGTTTAGATGATTAGTTTTTGCCTTAACGCTTTGACCCTATGACCCTTTGACGCTTTGTCACTATATTCTTACTACCTTTAATTTTAGTCCCTTCACATCCAACACCTTCACCTTTTCCCCTTCCTTTATCTGCTCATCGCTCCATGCGTCCCAGTATTCGCCGTCAATAAAAACCTTTCCCTCATTTGCAATATCCGTATTGGCAACACCAATCTCATCAATAAGGCCTTCCATTCCGCTTACCGGCTTCTTATGCCTTATTTTTAGGCCGTAATACATGGCTCCCAGGAACAGAGCCGTGATAGTCACAACCGTGGGCAGCACAACCCAAAGCGAAAGCCTCATAAACGGCAGCGGCGATTCAAAGAGCATGAGCGAGCCTATTGTAAGGGCAATAATGCCTGCAACTGTCAGAAGGCCGTAGCTTGTAACCTTTATCTCTGCTATAAAGAAAAGCGCGGCAAGGCCGATTAAGAGAAGTCCCGCATAATTTACAGAAAGAGTCTGAAACGCATAAAATGCAAGGACAAGGCATATTGCGCCCACAACCCCGGGCAGGATTAGCCCCGGATTTGAAAGCTCAAAATAAAGACCGATAAGCCCTATCATCATCAGGATATACGCCACATTCGGGTTTGTTATGGCATTGAGTATGCGATATCTAAGCCCCATTTCTACTTCTTTAACCTCGGCCTTTGCTGTTTTTAAAACCTTTTCGCCGGAAATCATTTCCACCTTTCTGCCGTCTATTGCCTCAAACAGGGTCTTTTTATCCTGCGCTATCAAATCAATGACCTTGAGTTTTAACGCCTCTTCAGCAGTTATATTTTCACTCTTTCTTACAGCCTTTTCAGCCCATTCTGCATTCCGATGCCTCTTTGCAGCAATGCCCTTTATATACGCAACTGCGTCATTTTCAACCTTTTTCATCATGGTCTCGTCCATCTTTTCTCCGCCCATTGCAACAGGATGCGCGGAGCCGATGTTTGTGCCGGGTGCCATTGCCGCAACATGCGCGGCGTATGTTATGAATACGCCGGCAGACGCAGCCCTTGAGCCGGCAGGGGCAACATACACTATAATTGGGACATCTGAGGAAAGGATTGCCTTCACAATATCTCTCATGGACAAATCCAGGCCACCGGGTGTGTCAAGCTGAATCACAACCGCCTCTGCATTCTCTTTTACGGCATCCTGTATGCCCTTTACAATAAACTCCGACATTACGGGATTGACAATGCCGTCAACAGTAAGATAATGGATATTACCGGCAAATACAGAAGACGAAACAGAGATGAAAAACAATAATAAAATTAGATGTTTCTTCATACGGTGTATTTATATCAGAGATTCATATAGGTTGCAACAATTTCCCTGAAATCCTGTTTCCTCGCAATCCTCAATTGGATTCCGGGCGGATTTTGGACGGTTGCTCTCCTCATATCAGAAGCCATACTTTAACTCCTTACAACAACGCAGAGATAAGTTTAATGTTGAATATCTGTGTCTAATATGTATAATTTACATATGAGGTTTGAGTGGGATGAGAAGAAGGGCAAATCAAATCTGAAAAAGCATGGGATAGATTTTGAAACTGCAAAGGCCTTATGGCTGGATGATAACCGTGTCGAAATCCATGCCCCTCATCCAATAGAAGACAGAAATATCATCATCGGAAAGCTGGATGGTAAATTGTGGACTGCAATATACACCATGCGTGGTGATACTGCCCGAATTATTTCAGTAAGACGTTCAAGAACAAAGGAGGCAAGGCTTTATGAAGAAGATAACGTCGGCTAAAAACAGTGCGGAATTTGATCGCCGCTTTGATTCCGGAGAGGATATTCACGACCTCATAGATATGACAAAAGCCGCGATCACTCGTTATGGCAAGAAGGTGCGCATTACCCTGGATGTTGCGGATTCGTTGGTTAAGGACATAGACGAGATTAGAAAAGAGATAGGTGTTGACCGCGGCGCCCTGATAAAGGTCTGGCTGCATGAAAGGGTGAAGCAGGAGAAAGCGGCTGGGGAATGAATCAGGACATCAGAACATCAAAAAGCAAGACCTGATACACCGGTTCTCCCCTTAATTCAAGCGGAATTGCTCTTTGGGTGTAATTGCAGGAGTAAATAAAACAACAGCAAAAAGCAAGACCCTCATTCCACACTCCCTTAAAAAAACTTAGGGGCAGGTTGAGATGATGAAGCCATTGACAGAAAAAGAAAAGAGAGAAATGTTGGGTGTTGCCTTTCAATTAAACAGAGACGGGCATACAAGACTTTTAAAAGAACAGATCCAGAGGAGGTTATTGTGAAAAAGCTATCATTTATTCTTCCGCTTTTGCTGATAGGCTGTGCCAGCGTTGCACGAGGACCCAATCAACAAGTGCATATAAATGCCTATGAAGCAAAAACAAGTAATACACTTCCGGCAGATTGTATTTTAAGCAATGACGAAGGAATTTTTTATACAAAAAGTAATAAATCTGTAATTGTTGGTCGCGATAAAGATCCTCTCACAACTGACTGTTACACTGATACATTAGCAGGGCAATCAATCGTTAATGGTAGAATCAATGGTGGGTTTTTGGCTGTTGATTTATTTGTGATTGATTTATGCATATTTTCGTGTTGGATTGATGGATTATCTGGTTCATGGGCAGAGTATCCACTAATGATTGATATTCCACTAGATTTAAAAGATGATACCCATTACAAAAGATTAGAAGAAAAGGCATCAGAACTTAAACAAAGAATAGAGAAATACAGTAAATCCCTTTCTATTCTGAATGAACAAGTGTCTCCCCAAAAATATTCAGACACTAAACAAAAAATAGAAAATGCACAAGAAGCATTAAAACTGATAAATTTAGAATTATCATTAAGAAAAATACCAGCGGCTCAACAATAGAAATGCCTCACCTCTACCGCCATAATATAAAGATGAATATGAAGATAAAAAGGACAATCTTCTTTTTTATTTTGTCCTTGCTTTCTGGTTGTGTCGAGAAAATGTGATCAGATTTATTTTAGCTTTAATGTAAACGCAAGATTTGGCCAAAGCCTGCCCCTGAAGGCTTATATCAGGGAATTGCGTTTATTTACCCTCCAAATCTCTTATTATGAAAACTTACATAATTCATCATCAGGCCTGCTAATAGATAACCAGCAAATAAAGTTACAGGCACTGATGAGTTTATCTGCCATGGCAGGAACAGACCGCCGTTATCCAGAGGCGAATGGATGATACCGAATAGAGACAATATCGCCGCAGCAAAGAAATAAAACGCTGCGGTGTGGAGTTTGTGGTCTATGATATAGGCAATGGCAGCGCCCCAGAGCATTGAAGATATGATGAAGCCGTTTGCCAGAATGACGATGCTGTGATATGTTTCGGCAAACCCGCCGGTTAAATCAGCAGCGCTCTTCCCAAGATTTCCCAGAAGCAAGCCAATCTCTATCAAAAGCAAATCAGCAATCACAGGCACAAATGCAAATGCGATTGCCTTTGCATGTTTTCTTGGCGTTGCCTCAAATGCCTGGGCAGTTATCTCCATCCCAATGAAAATCAGGATAGGCGCAACCGCAGCCTTTGGGAGGAGATTTACAAAAAACGAGAGATACCCCAAAAGTCCGCCGATGCCGATAAAGAGCGCAGTTGCAAATGTATAGCCTGCCCTGCCTCCCATGTCTTTATATGCAGGGTGGCCGATATATGGCGTTGATTGGGCAACGCCTCCGCACATTCCGGCAATGATGGTGGCGATGCCGTCGGTGAGTAAGATATCCCGTGTGTTGTATTCATCGCCTGCAACTGCGGCGCTTTCCGTCACATCCACTCCGCCAACGATTACGGCAATGGCAAAAGGTATGGCTACAGGCAGATACTGCAAGGCATGAGAAAATCCTTCTAAGAAACCGAATGTTGGCAAAGGAAAGGAGAGGGTAAAATTTGCTGAGTCGGAGAGGTGGAGCTTTTCCGCAGGGATCACCCCTGCGAGATAAAGCAGATAAAATATTAGTGTGCCGAAACCGACGGCTGCCAGAGCCCCGGGAATTTTAAACGGAAACTTCACTTTTGCGATAAGGGTCATAAGTATTATGCCGAATGACACAAAGCCGACAACAGGATTGGCAAAGACTTCAAGAGAAGGGAGAAATGCAATCAGCACAAGGGCGATGCCTGCTATGGAGCCGAGCAGTCCGGCCCTCGGCACATTTCTCCTAATGGCAGGCCCTATCCATGCGCCGATGATTTTTATCACGCCCATTGCCACAACCACTGTCATTGCTATCTGCCATGAGAGCATGGCGTCCTTTGTGGCGAGAAACGCAGGGCCAATAACTCCAAAGGTAAGGCCAAAGGTGGAAGGGGTATCCAATCCGAGAGGCATGGCCGTAACATCATCGCGGCCTGTCTTTTTTGCAAGCTTTATTGCCATCCGGGTGTAAACCAAATCACCTATCAAAACGCCGATGGCTGTGCCGGGAATCATTTTGTAGAGGACAATATCAGCAGGAAATTGAAATACGCCAATGAGTATTCCGGCCATGATGACCAGATCGCTCATGTTGTCGCCCATAAGCCCGAAGAAGGCGTTTATATCGCCGAGACGAAACCAGCGGTAAGCGGGTTTTTGCATTATTTTTTCGGCACCTTTTCCCAATCCTTCATAAACCTGTCAATGCCAATATCTGTAAGCGGGTGCTTGGACAACTGCTCTATGACCTTGAACGGTATTGTGGCCACATGCGCGCCGGTGAGCGCGGCATCAACCACATGCAGTGGATGCCTTATGCTGGCGACAATAACCTCTGTTGCGAAATCGTAATTTTCATAAATAGTCATAATCTGGTCAATCAGTTCCATGCCGTTCTGTGAAATATCATCCAACCTGCCAACAAACGGACTTGCATAGGTTGCGCCTGCCTTTGCAGCCATGAGCGCCTGAGTAGGCGAGAATACAAGCGTTACGTTGGTCTTTATGCCTTCCTTTGCGACGACCTTAACAGCCTTGAGGCCCTCAAGGGTCATGGGTATTTTTACAACTATGTTTTTATGAATTTTGATTAGCTCTCTTGCCTCCTTAATCATGCCATCCGCATCAAGGCTTATGGCCTCCGCGCTTATTGGGCCGTCAACGATGGAGCAAATCTCCTTGATAAGGTCTTTAAAGTCTCTCCCCTCTTTGGACACAAGAGACGGGTTTGTTGTTACGCCGTCCACAAGCCCCCATTCATTCGCCTTTTTAATCTCTTGAATATTTGCAGTATCGATAAAAAATTTCATGCTTACCCCCTTATGATTTTCTTGACTTACTTCGCTGGTGAGTATAAATTAAATGATGTTATTATTCAATCCCAAAATTGCCGAAGTGGCGGAATGGCAGACGCGCTAGATTCAGGTTCTAGTGGGTGAAAGCCTGTGGGGGTTCGAGTCCCCCCTTCGGCACCAGTATTAACTGAAAATTTAAAACGATTGAGGGACAAAAAGGGCTATTCTTTGAAGGGTAGCTCGTCTATCTGATTTGTCTTTGAATACCATTGTAAAAGTTGAAAATGGCGTTAATCAGAACCCAACTATTGAGACACTTACCAAAATCGCCAAGGCATTGAGGTCGGAGTTGATGATTTAATAAAGTAAAAATATGGAACAAGATAATTTTCAAAAGAATTTACTAAAACACACAGAGGACTTTAGGAAAGTCCTATCAACGCCGTCCGGTGATTGGTCAGTTAAAGGTTTTATTGATATAGCGAAAAATATCTATACTATCTCGGTTGATACAAAAGTTGTGTCAAAAATCATAGAGCTGATGATGTTTCCAGTCATCCAAAAATTTGCAAAAGAGAAGGGCTATGAAATGATTTTTTCCGCAGAACAGAATCACTATCCAGATGTTACTTTCGTTACGAAAGATAAAAAGAAAATCGCTCTTGACCTTAAAAGCACTTACAGAAAAAATCATGATGTGGTTTCGGGTTTTACACTTGGTGCATTTACGGGATATTTCCGCTATAGAGATTCAAAAAAGAACATCACCTTTCCGTATAAAGATTACTACAAGCATTATATTCTTGGCATTATCTATACCCAACAAGAAGAACTGATAGACGAGAACAAAGTTTATACCACTGATGATTTGGAAGATATTTTGTCGGTGGTTAAGGATTTTGATTTTATCGTTCAAGAGAAATACAAAATTGCCAAAGATCGCCCTGGAAGCGGAAACACCAAAAATATCGGCTCTTGCGTCAAAATGAGCGAATTAAGAGAAGGAACGGGGCCGTTTTCTACTCTTGGAGTTAAAGTTTTTGATGACTTTTGGATAAATTACATGACAATGGAGATGGCGCGAAGCGCAAAATTAAAACGGCCGCCATACTCGAATCTCAGAGAGTATTTGAAGTACCGAAATATCAAGAATGTTTAATTATGCTAAACGCAAAACAACAACAAACGAAATTGTTTGAGGAATTATCACCGAGAAAAGTTGGTGTTTTGCCGTCCACCCGATATCAGGGAAGTAAATCCAAGATTCTAAATTGGATAGATTACTATACAAAAGATTTAGATTTTGACTCTGTACTAGACGCTTTTGGCGGGACCGGTTGTGTAGGCTATATGTATAAGAAAAATGGAAAGCAGGTTTTTTATAATGATTCGCTTAAATTCAATCACTATGTCGGGCTGGCCATTATAGAAAATCCGGGTGTAACTTTGGACGACAGGGATGTTGATTTTATTTTGAAAAAACAATCAGGTGTCCAATACCCATCGTTTATTTATGATACATTCCACGATATTTATTTTACCGACGAGGAGAATAAATGGCTTGATGTTGTTATTGCCAATATCAGGAAAATAAAGAACAAGTACAAGCAAGCGTTAGCTTATTACGCTTTATTTCAGTCCTGTATTATCAAAAGACCATACAATTTATTCCATCGCAAAAATCTTTACATCAGAACGGCGGAAGTTGAAAGAAGTTTCGGTAATAAAAAAACTTGGGATACACCATTTGAAGATCATTTTATTAAGTTTGCAGAGGAAGCAAATAGCGCCGTTTTTAATAATCAAAAAAATAACAAGGCCCTTCATTCAGATATTTTTGATTTAGACATTCCTAAAACCGACCTTGTTTATATCGATACTCCTTATCTTTCTGCAAAGGGTGTCGGAGTAAATTATTTTGATTTCTACCACTTTCTTGAAGGTATTGTTTCATACTATCAATGGGAAAATCTTATTGATGAAAATTCAAAACACAAGCGAATTAAAAACGGCAAAAATGAGTGGTGTAACAAGGGCGAAATTCATAAAGCGTTTGAAAAAGTATTCGCCAAGTTTAAGGATTCTATTTTAGTTGTTTCTTATAGAGATGACGGCACACCGGCAATTGCAGAACTAATAACAATGTTAGAAAAGTATAAAAAATCAATCGAGGTAAAAAAACTTGATTATAAATATGTTTTGAGTAATGGAAACTCAAAGGAAGTTTTAATTATCGCGCAGTAATTTATGGCCACCACAATTCTATAATCATTTTTGAAACTGAAAGAAAATTTGGAGATAACCGATCTTCAAGTATCAACTGTTCCCACGCGGCAAAAAAATGTTCGCGAGGTGATGGAAGCGGAAATTTAATTCAGCTTGCTATTGTCTTGCAAAAGGTGCTATAATCCGAACATATTAATTAGCTGTTCCAGGAAGAGAACGAATATCAAAACGTATGCCCCGGAATGAATCCGGGGCTTTTTTTTGGAGCAAGAAAGAAGGAGATTATGGATTTTAAAAAGTTTCACCTCAATGCCGCCGTGGATGAAGGAGTAACCTCGGCAGGATATGTTACGCCGACTCCCATACAGACACAGGCGATACCGGCTGTCATGGAAGGCCGTGACGTCATGGGACTTGCCCAGACCGGCACAGGAAAGACCGCAGCATTTGCGCTACCGATACTGCACCGTTTGATGCAGGGCGGCCGCGGATATGTGCGGGCGCTCATTATTGCCCCCACGCGCGAGTTGGCGGAGCAGATACATCAGGCCATTCAAACCCTCGGAAGCAAGACACGCTTTCGGAGCGTTACCGTTTACGGCGGGGTAAACATTAACCCTCAGATTCAAAAACTGAGGCAAGGTGCAGAGATTGTTGTTGCCTGTCCAGGTCGTCTGCTCGACCATATCGGGCAAGGAACCATCAACCTGTCCCGGCTGGAAGTTCTGGTTCTCGATGAGGCAGACCACATGTTCGACATGGGCTTTTTGCCTGATATCAGGAAAATACTTAAACGGCTCCCCAGTGAGCGGCAGACCCTCCTCTTCTCGGCCACCATGCCAGAAGAGATAAAACGTCTTGCCCACGAAACGCTTCGCAATCCGGTTACCGTGCAGGTGGGGAGCGGTTCTCCTGCGGTTACCGTGAGCCATGCAATCTACCCTGTTTCAGAGCATCTCAAAACCGGTCTGCTCCTTGAGTTGTTGCATCATACGGATACCGAATCGGTGCTGGTCTTTACCCGCACCAAACACCGTGCCAAGCGTCTCGGAGAACAGCTCGGCAAGGCTGGTTACAAAGCGGCCTCGCTTCAAGGGAACCTTTCCCAATACCGGCGCCAGGCGGCTTTGGACGGGTTTCGCGACGGCACATTCCAGATATTGGTTGCGACAGATATTGCCGCGCGCGGCATAGATGTCTCGCAGATTTCTCATGTCATAAACTTTGATATACCCAATACAGCCGAGGCATACATCCACCGCATAGGCAGGACAGGCCGCGCTGCCAGAAGCGGCGACGCCTTCACCCTTGTGACATCAGAGGACACGGCAATGGTTCGCACCATAGAAAAAGTCCTTCGTTCCCAGCTTGAACGTCGGACTATCGAAAACTTCAACTACAAAGCCCCTGCGCCCCATAAGGAACATTCGATGGCAAGGCCGGCTTTCCGGCCAGCCGCAAAAAAGACAGGCGCGCCTTCTCATGCACGGCATAAATCCCGCCCTGCAACCCAAGGTTCGGGCGCGCATAGGCGACGCTTCAAAGGTTCGCGTTCAGCGTGATGAGTAGCGCCTTCCGAATCGGATTGCTTATTGCCTGATATTGACAAAATAGGAAAAGAGATGGGTGAAAGCCTGTGGGGGTTAGAGTTCCCCCTTCGGCACCAAGTTGTTTTGATAACCGTGAACGGTAAACTGTGAAAATCGGCTTTTAACAGTTTACAATCCTGTATTCTCCCTAACTTTTTTCATCAGCTCTTTAAATTTTTCATCCCCTCTGCCTTCCAAAAGCTTGATATTATTTTTGCCGCTGCCTATTCCACGGCTAACAGCAGTTGCAATCTGTTTTTGTTCCCATATATCCTTTTCTGCAACCATCTTCCATTTGCCAAATGACTTTATTATGCCGAGACCTACTGCGTCAGCAGCCACCCTATCGCCGCTTGCAATGATAAGGTTTGTATTTGCAGCCGTCCCTTCCCATGGCCCGCCTTCTATCATAGATACCGTGCCGTCAACGATATTAAGGTCTGGCGCATAAGCAACATTAAACTCTGCCACTATCTCTTCCCAGTGGCTTGAATCTATAAGGTAAGGCCTTTGCTTAAGATGGGTGCAACCGATAAAATTTTTGAGGGTTATGGAATAGGAGGCAGACCTGTGCGTCTTTATGACTGGAAGATTGATTATAATATCGGTCTTATAGAGCCACTCGGTAACATAGGCTGTCTTGATATATTGATTGCGGGGAAGTTCAACCTCTATCCATGCATAATCCTCAAAGATGATGACCTCTGCCCCATTCTCTTCAGCAGCCTTTTTTATTCCATTGTTTTTCATATTCCTTAGAGTAGATAGTGTTGCCAAGGCAGACATATCTCCCACATAAATCTTGGCCGCACCATACTCATAGAGGAGTTTAACTACAGCGCCTACAACCTGCGGATTGGTTGTTGCAGGATGAGGCTCTCCTGAGACTACATTCGGTTTTACAAGCGCTATTTTACCCTTTATATTCAGTTTCTCAAAACCGCCTATGAGGGAAACGGCATCTTTAATCATGCCTTTTACATCACTGCCGCCGGCTACGCCTATTAGGGTATAATTTCCTTCTGTAAAGAGATTTTCACAGAGCCTTGGCAGGGATTTCTTTTTGGGTTTGAAAAAGATTTGCGCCATTGCAGACTTATTCCATAAAAAGAGGAAGAACAAAATCAGACTAATAAAATTTCGCCGGGAAAACATATAATTACAGGATATAGGCAATGGGCGAGAGATGATAGGAAAACCTATAGCCTATTGCCCATAACCCCTTGCCTGTCTTTTACCCAAAAAATGCAGTTGCATTTTTTGGCAAACGCAATCTTTGGCCAAATACTGCGTCATCCGCCAAAGGCGAACCGGCTGTCCAAATACTCACATACTTAAAACAGTATGCTCCGTTTTGTCCAGCCAGTTTTTCCTTGTCTTCGGCTCAAATCTTGCGTTTGCCCCGAAAAATAAAAACCAAATGCATTTTTCGGGTTTATCTATTTATTAAACTTGCCGCATACCCAGCCCCAAACCCGTTATCTATATTAACAACGGTAACTCCGGCTGCGCATGAATTTAACATGGCCAGAAGTGTGGTAAGGCCGCCGAGGTTTGCGCCATAGCCAATACTGGTCGGGACAGCAATAACAGGTCTTGAAACAAGGCCGCCCACTACAGAGGGCAGCGCACCTTCCATGCCGGCAACAACAACAAGGACATTTGCTGCAAAAAGCTTTTCCTTCTTGTGAAGCAGTCTGTGAATACCCGCAACGCCGACATCGTAGAGCCTTTCCACCTTGTTGCCCATTGCCTCGGCTGTTACAGCAGCTTCTTCTGCCACAGGTGTATCTGAAGTTCCGGCGCAGATAACCAGAATAGCGCCTTTGCCGATTATTTCTATTGGATGGGATTTAATAAATATAGTATTTGCAATTTCATTATATGCCGCCTTGGGGAAAGCCCTTTTTATGGCTTTAGCCTTCGCCTCATCTACACGCGTTACAAGGATATTCTCTTTTCTCTCCTTCATTTTTTTTACTATGCCTGCAATTTGCGTAGAACTTTTCCCCTGGCCGAGTATAACCTCTGGAAATCCTTGCCGCAAGGAACGATGGGTGTCCAAAGTGGCAAAACCCATCTCCTCAAAAGGGAGCGTTTTTAATGCCTCCAACGCACCATGAGTGTCTACCTTCCCCCTTTTTATGTCAGTTATGAGTTTTTTTAATATTTCAATATTCATATGTTGGAAATGTTATAGCGAAAGCAATAAATAACTTGTAGGGCAAGCCTTTAGGCTTGCTTATTTGCAGGGCTAAAGCCCTGCCCTACGTCAAGTTATTTATTGCCGTTAGTATAGAGGTATGAGGTTTGAGGCCGAAAGATAAAGTTAGAGGTTGGAGGATAGAGGTTGGAGGCAAATGTTTCTGCCTCAAACCTCAGACCTCCAACTTCTTTTGCCTTTGTCCTCCTCCCTCCAACCTCAAGCAATAAGCGCCGCAGGGTCAATCAAAAATACGGGTCTCCCATCTCCAAGCACAGTAACACCTATAATGCCATGCATTCGTGTCATGGGCTGGGACAGCGGCCTTATGTATGCATCTATCTCACCTTCAAAATCATCAACCATTATCCCTGATAATTTATCCTTTACATCAATGATAATGGTGGGAATAATATCTCTCTCTGCGATAGCCGGTATCCTCAAGGCGCCCCTCAAATCTACAAGCGGCACTTCTGCATCGTTATATATAAAATAAGGTTTAGGCCTGCCATTTTTTATTTCATTCTTATTTAAATCCATCACCTTCATCACCTTTGATATGGGCAAGGCAAAAAGCTCTTCGCCAAGAGACACCAAGAGGACTTTTATTATAGATATCGTTACGGGCAGCTCAAGAATAATCTTTGTGCCTTTGCTTGGATAAGAATCTATCTCCACCCTTCCGCCTATTGATTCAATGTTTCCTTTTACAACATCCATACCCACCCCCCTGCCTGATGTCTCTGTAACCTCTTTTGCCAGGCTTAACCCAGGTATGCAAACAAGCATGAGAAGCTCTTTGTCTGACATACCGTTTAATCTATCTTCAGGAAACCCGAATTTTTTAGCCTTTTCTTTTACTGTATTAATATCTATCCCTTTCCCATCATCTATTATTTCTATTAATATATTGTCTCTTTGCCTGGCGACAGCAATAGTTATGCGCCCCTTTGAAGATTTGCCCACCCGCTGTCTCTCTTCCGGTGTTTCTATGCCATGGTCAACAGCATTTCTTATAATATGGACAAGCGGGTCAGTTATGTGCTCCAACACAGCCCTGTCAAGCCTTACATCGCTGCCTTGTATTATCAACTCTACATCCTTTCCTCCCTTTCTGCACATATCTCTTACTATACGCGGCAAATTCTGGGTCAGGTCTTCAAAGGGTATCATTCTGGCTGTTATAACTGCATGATTGAGGCTTTCTATGGTCCTGCCGAGCAGATGCACAGCCTCCTGAAATTCCGCAGGATAAGAATGTGATGCAAGCTCCTTGAGGTGAGAGCCGACTGTAAAAAGCTCTCCTACGGTACCCATAAGATTATCAAAGACCTTACCCTCCACCTTCATGACCGTGGGAAGGCTGAGCTTTGCGGCAGAGATTGGAACTGAGGCCTGTTGTGAATTGCTTGAAGAAGTTTCCTTTTCCTCAGTTAAAATGGCCTTAACCCTTGAGAGTATTTGACCGGTATCAACATTAAGCGGCTTATCCTCTTCAATCATTTTTACAAATACCCGCAGGGTGTCTGAACCGTTGATAAACATATCTATAATTTGCTGGCTTAGGGCTATTCTTTTTTTTCTTACGGCATCCAAGACATCTTCCAGTTTATGGCTAAAGGACGCCAGATTTTCATACCCCATTGATGCTGCCATTCCCTTGATTGAGTGAAAATGCCTGAAGAGGTTATCTACGATAGCAGTGTCATCAGGTTTTTGCTCCAAATGGAGCAATTCTGTGCTGATTCCCTGCAGATGTTCTTCTGTTTCTTGAAGGAAGAGCGCTTTATATTGGGATGTGTCCATAAAAAAAGATGGTAGGAAGCAGGCGCTATGCAGCAGGCAGTTACTGCATACTCCTCACTACCTACTGCTTATTGCCTTCTGTATTTCTTCCATTATAGTCTGCCAGTCAAGCAGCCGTATCTTTTTCCCAGAGAGATCAATAAAGCCGAGGGTGTAATTTTCATTTGACGGCTTAAATTCAAGATTAGCAAGCTCTTCCTTCCAAAGGAAAGACAGCTCTCGTTTGCCAACATATATGCCGAGGGTTGCAGCATCCTTTTTGATAATTGCGATTTTATACGGCCTTTCTTCCTGAGCCGGCGGCAGCCCAAGTAAATTTTCAAGGCCAATTACAATTATAACCTCACCGCGCTGCGTTATAACCCCTTTAATAAGCCTCCGCTTTTCTGAAGGCAAGGCAGCATGAATAGATGGCAGGAGATGTAATCGGTTCGCCTCTACAATTCCAACTACCATATTTGCCTCTACAGCAAATGTTTCTCTGCCTATATCCATAAGCAGTTTGTCATTTTCTTTAATGGCAGTTGGAAGAGTCATACAGTCTTTTCTGTTAACGTTATGCAGAGCGCCATAACTTCGCATACCTGCGTTGCTCCTCGCTTTCGTCGCGCCTTGGTCTGCTGTGTTCTGACGCTCTGTATGCTGCTCTATTTATGTCGTTGTGTATAATTTCTCAGCTTCATCCTGAGGGAAAATGGCAACCTCACTTTTATCTACTTTAAAATGTGCAACTACTTTATCTAATTCCCCGGAAAGCTCTGACAGCCTTTTGGCAGAGGAAACTAATTCTTCCATTGATGCCCTGTGATCATCAACCACCTTATCTACCTCTTCGGTAACTGAGACGCTTTCTCTCGCTATGCCTGCAATCTGGTCTGTCAGTTTGGCTGATGTTTCTGCCCCCTCTTTTTGCCTCTGGGTAAGAGCAAGAACAGTTCCTGCCTTATCTGCAACCTCTGATGTAAATGCGCCAATTTCATCTAACGTCCCCCGCACTCTATTGATATCCTCCCGCCCTTCATGAGTAAAGGTTGCGCTCTCTGACGCAGAGTTTACCAATCGCTCCACCTCTCCCTTTATTTCTTTGATTATTAAAGCAACATCTGCTACAGAATGATTGGTATTGTCGGCAAATCTACGCACCTCCTCTGCAACTATCGCAAAACCTCTGCCATGCTCGCCTGCCTTAGATGCCTCTATGGTTGCATTCAGGGCAAGCAGGTCTGTCTGCCTTGCTATATGGGTAATTACATCCAGTATCTTCGGGATATTATTTATCTTTTCTTCAAGGCTGACAACCATATCCTTTGTATAATCCACACCTTGAAGAAGGGATTCCATCTTTTTCAGCGCAGATGTAGATATAACAACGCTTTTTTGAACAACAGACCTTGTTTGAGACGCCGCTGCTGCCATATCAGTTACCTTTTCAGACACCTCATCAGACATCTTTGCCATATCCCTTACTGTCTTTGAGGCATTTTCCAGATGCCCAGCCTGCTCCAAAGCGCCTTCAAATATCTTTGCAGTGCCGTTGCTTATATCTTCCGTAGTCTTATGTCCTTTTGTTACCACGGTATTCAATGTTTCAGCAGCCTCATAGAGATTTGTTGAGGCATCTTTTATGTGACCTACAAGACCTTTAAGACTTTTGAGCATAGTGTTTAAGGCTAAGGCAAGTTCAGTAGACTCATCTTCAACTAATTTGCCATTGGCGCCTATGCCATCCGGTCTTGTAAGGTCGCCGCCGCTTATATCGTTTGCTAATTCAGTAAGTTCGCTAAAACCCTTTGTAAGGCTTCTGCTAAAAATGGCGCCCAGTATCAGCCCGATAACGATGGCCATTAAGAAGCTCAGCGGCTCCCTTAACCACTCCACAATATCAAATTTTTGAACAATTCGGGGAGCAAATGCGGCTGTTCCAACAACAAACAAAAACCCGATAATAAACTTATAACCCATCTGGACTCTTATCTTCACTCTGTTAGACCTCCTTTCACCTCATTAGCATTAGAAGGTTCACCCGTGAGAAGCGCCATATTTCGGCAAGCAAATATTTTTGGACAATGGTGAGTTCTAACGGAGTTCACGCCGCTTCTTTTGAGTTTTTTCCTTACCTATTAACAGTTTGTTGAAAAACTCAACAAACTCCGATTACACGGATAAAAGATTAGATTTCACAGATTAAAACCCATTGAAATATCTGTGTAATCGTTTTTCCTAATCTGTGTAATCAAGGCTGTTGATGCCTTTTTCAACAGCCTGTTAACCCAAAAATGCAGTTGCATTTTTAGGCAACCGCAATATTTTGTCAAATACTGCGTCAAATCAGGCTGTCCAAATACTCACATACGTAAAGGAGTATGCTCCGTTTTGTCCAGCCTGCCTTTCCTTGTCTTTGAGCAAAATCTTGCGGTTGTCCCGAAAAATAAAAACCAAATGCATTTTTCGGGCTAACCCAATTATAGGGATAAAAAGTTTACCTGTCAACACTTGATATAAGTTACGCTTTGTATAAGCCCTATTATATCCTGCTGAAGATTTTTTATTGACTCTCTTATATTTTTTTGCTTGAATCTCTTGCAGTATTATCACACAAAACGCAACTACTGCCAATGAATACCTTTATAATAACCAAGGTCATCTTATTCCTCCTTTTGCCGCCTTCCAGCTTGATATTGATATTACTCATTGGGTTTCTGTTTGCAATAACAAAAAGATATTCCCAAATGGGGAAGATATTCATCTTCGTAGCGCTGCTAACCTCATATCTCCTGAGTATAAGACCGGTGTCTGACGCACTCATAAAACCGTTAGAATCAAGCTTCCCTCCCTTATCCAAAGTCTCCCTAAACTTGCATAATAAAGAAAAAATAACAATAGTAGTACTGACAGGGGGGGCAGTAGACCTCGTCTGGCTTAATATACGGCCAGCGCCTTCCAGAGCCTCCCTTGCAAGGCTCATTCATGGAATAATCCTTTATCGTCAAATTCCGGATGCTGCCCTTGTTATATCCGGCGGCAGCGGCGATCCTGAATCACCAGATATATCCGAGGCAAATGCCATGAAAGATGTGGCTATATCATTAGGCATATCAGAAAAAGATATTGTTGTTGAGGGCTGCTCAAAGAACACTGTAGAGAGTGTCAAGGCCTTAAAAGGCATTGTTGAAAACAGGAGTGTAATCCTTGTCACCTCTGCCTTTCATATGAAAAGGTCTGTAGCAATGTTTAAGAAAATTGGTATGAATGTTATCCCTGCACCAACAGACTATAAAAGCGGACAAAAAAAGATTACATTCTATTCATTTATCCCTCATGCTGAAAATCTGGAAAAATCATCCACAGCCCTTTATGAATATATGGGACTAACATGGTATAAAATAAGAGGAGCGATATAAATATATCAAACAAAAAGCATACTTATTTAGCCTATAATCAGGCTGTTCATATTATGAACAAATCCCTTGACAGATTTTATGGCATTATGTTATTGTTCATAACATGAACAATAAAAACCATCAGGCAGATGATTATCGTTCGTTTCTCCTTCTTGATGAAATATCCAAAAATGATGAAATAACACAACGCGATCTAAGCAAAAAACTCGGGATTGCCCTTGGCCTTATAAATTCTTACATAAAAAATCTCGCTTCAAAAGGCTATATCACCGTATCCGCCATTCCAAGAAAACGATACAAATACTATCTTACGCCGGAAGGTTTTATTGAAAAGACCCGTATGACCTATCATCACCTCCAGAACTTTACAAATCTTTATAGGAATGCACGGCAAGATTTTCAAAAATTATTCTACAATCTACATAAAGAAAATATTAAAAAGGTTATTTTTTGCGGCACTGACGAGGTGGCTGAAATTGCCTATATTACATTATATGAATTTGATATAGAACTGGTTGCAGTAGTAGATATTGAAAGGCACGAGCAGAAATTCTTTGGTCATTCGCCAATGCTTATACAAGATTTAAAGGATATAAGCTGCGATAGGGTGATTGTTACCAGCTTTCTAAAAGAAGAAGTGTTGTATTCTGAGCTTTTAAAGGCCGGCGTACCATCTGAAAAAATACTATTAAGAGGCAACACAAAGGGGGTTGGTTAAGCATGTTCAATAAGATATTGTTTGCGCTGAGCCTGCTCATTATTACTGTTGTGCCTATTTCTGCCGATGATACTCGTAAGGTTCGCATTGGAAAACTCAATATCAATGAGGCATCCATGCAGGATTTTTCATTATTGCCGGGCATATCTGAAAAAGACGCCTATGCAATTATTGAATATAGCAAGAAAAACAAAGGCTTTAAGAAAATAGAGGAGATTAAATTGGCCGGTATATCTAAAGAAAAATTTGAGGAGATAAATGGCCTTATAACAATCATAGAACTCAAATCTACAAAAAAATCTTGAAAAATATGGCGCAAGGAGAAATGTATGGCCTATAAAGAAATCATAGATAAAATTAACAAACGCTCTGCCAAAATAGGCATAATCGGCCTTGGTTATGTGGGCTTGCCTTTAGTAATCAGATTCTGCGAAGAGGGTTTTAATGTGTTGGGATTTGATATAGACCCTCAAAAGGTAAGTCATCTTAACCAAGGTAATTCTTATATAAAGCACATCCCTTCTGATACCATACAAAGGCTGGCAGCCAAAAAAGTTTTTTCAGCTACGGCAGATATGTCTAAATTAAGAGAGGCAAATGCCATCATTATCTGCGTTCCTACACCATTAACTGACAAAAGAGAGCCTGATATGCAGTATGTGGAGAATACTGCAAAAGAGATTGCCAAAAACTTAAGAAAAGGGCAACTTGTGTCGCTTGAGTCTACCACATATCCTGGCACAACTGAAGAACTTCTATTGCCGCTGTTTACCGAAAAAGGCTTAAAGGCCGGCAAAGATTTCTTCCTTGTATTTTCTCCGGAAAGGGAAGACCCGGGACGCAAGGATTTTACAACAAAAACAACACCGAAGATTATTGGAGGAGTCACATCAAATTGTCTTCAAGCGGGTGAAGCCCTGTATTCAAAGATTGTGGATAAGGTTGTAAAGGTTTCGTCTCCAAAGGCTGCCGAGATGACTAAACTCCTTGAGAATATATACCGCAGCGTTAATATAGCGCTTGTTAATGAGCTGAAGATGCTCTGCGACAGGATGGGGATAGATATATGGGAGGTTATAGAGGCTGCAAAGACAAAACCCTTTGGCTTTCAGGCATTCTATCCGGGCCCCGGGCTTGGCGGCCATTGTATACCTGTTGACCCTTTCTACCTAACATGGAAGGCAAGGGAATATGATTTCTCCACAAGATTTATAGAGCTTGCCGGAGAGATAAACACCTCCATGCCTTATTACGTCGTAGGAAAGGCGGCGGATGCCTTGAACTCGAAGGGTGTTGCGATAAAGGGCTCAAAGGTTTTGGTCTTGGGTGCGGCGTATAAAAAAGACGTTGACGACATGAGGGAATCGCCTGCCGTACACGTGATAGAGCTTTTGCAAAGCAAGGGCGCGAAGGTTGATTACAACGACCCTTACGTGCCGAAATTGCCGAAGCTGAGAGGCCACACGTTAAACATGAAGAGCGTCAAACTCGACGGTAAGACCATAAAGAAATACGACTGCGTTGTCATAGTGACAGACCATTCCTCTTATGATTATCGCTGGCTTGCCAAGGAATCGAGGCTTCTTGTTGATTCAAGGGGCGCGGTAAAGGGCATTAACGCTAAAAACATAGTGAGGGCTTAGGCCATGGGTTTTTGGGAAAAAAGGCGCGTTACTGTAACGGGCGGTTCGGGGTTCCTCGGCAGTTTTGTCGTTGAAAAGCTGAAACAACGGGGCTGTAAGGATATTTTTATTCCGAAAAGCGAAGACTACGACCTTATCGAGAACGAGGCCTGTAAAAGACTTTATAAGGACGCAAAGCCCGACGTCGTGATACACCTTGCCGCGAGGGTCGGTGGCATCGGAGCGAACAGGGAAAACCCGGGAAAGTTTTTTTACGAAAATCTTATGATGGGCGTGCAGATGATGGAACAGGGAAGGCTCTTCGGGCTGGGAAAATTCGTTGCCCTCGGCACAATCTGCGCCTACCCCAAGTTTACGCCCGTTCCTTTTAAGGAGGAGGATCTCTGGGACGGTTATCCTGAGGAGACAAACGCTCCCTACGGGCTTGCGAAGAAGATGCTCCTTGTGCAGTCTCAGGCATACAGGATGCAGTATGGGTTCAATTCAATATATCTTTTACCGGTAAATCTTTACGGCCCCAGGGACAACTTCGACCCAAAGTCGTCTCACGTCATACCGGCTCTAATAAAAAAATGCGTCGACGCCATGGAAAAGGACGAGCCTTCGATAACAGTTTGGGGCACGGGAAAGGCGACAAGGGAGTTTCTTTATGTGGAGGACTGCGCAGAGGGGATAGTCCTTGCCTCCGAGAAATACGATAAAAGCGAGCCAATAAACTTAGGCGCCGGGTTCGAGATATCCATAAAAGAACTCGTAACTCTTATAGTTGGTATTACCGGTTTTAAGGGGGATATCGTTTGGGATTCCACGAAACCCGACGGCCAGCCGCGCCGCTCGCTCGATACGTCGAAGGCAAAGGCGGAATTCGGTTTTGAGGCGAAGACCGGTTTTGAAGAGGGAGTAAAAAGGACGATAGATTGGTACGGGAAGAGCAGATGAAAAAACGCGTTCTTTTTATAAACCCGGGTAAAAACGATTATTTCACCGTGGGCCGCATTCATATGGGGCAAACCCTTCTTGGCGGTATGTTGAAGCGCCAAGGCCATGAAGTGCTGGTAATGGATTACGCCTTTTTAAGGGGGCTCAGAGGAAATATCAGAGTCCCCGAAATAGAAGAGGTGGTTGAAACTTTCAAGCCCGATGTAATCGGAATAACCGTATTTACGTACGTTTATAACGAATGCCTTTCTATGATAGAAAGGATATCTATGTCCACCGACGCGCCTATAATACTTGGAGGTCCACATTTTATCATGTTTCCCGGCGACTTTGGCTCCGACACCCGCATCAGTTATCTGGTAAGGGGTGAGGCCGAGGATGTTATAAAAGACCTCGTGGTAACGGCAAAAAAGGAAAAAACCCCGGTTTCAATAGATTGCACGCTGCCTTCCCCGGAGGGAATCCCGGCGGTTAATCTTGACATAGCGTATGGAAGCGAATTTCTATCCGACTACCAGATACAGTTAAGCAGGGGTTGTCCGTTTGACTGCACGTTCTGTAACGTAAAAATGGTTGCCGGGAAGAGGGTAAGATTAAGAGACCTCTCACTTTGCGTGAGGCAGATCATCGAGGCAAAAAAAAGATATCCGAACATAAGGACAATAAGTATTACCGACGATGTCCCGACGATAAACAAGAACCGTTTTAAAGAATTTTTGAAGATGCTTAAAAACGCCAATCTTGACTGCGAGCTGACGGTGGACAATGTGCGTGCCGACCTTATCGACGAAGAGATGATAGGGCTTTATGTTTCGGCGGGGGGGCAGAACATCTGCCTTGGGGTGGAAAGCGGACATCCCGAGGTATTTGAAATGACGCACAAGGGGGAGTCGCTCGAAAAAATCGCCGTTGCCGCAAAACTGATAAGAAAACATGGGCTTACCCTTGGCATGTGTTTTGTCATAGGATTGCCAGGAGACAATTTGAAGCGCCACATGGCATCGCTTCGTTTTGCGAAAACGCTCAAGCCCGATTATGCCTTCTGGAACATGTGCGTCCCCTGGCCCTTCACGGAAGTGCGCCAGTGGTATGAAAAAAACGGAACAATAGGGGAACTTCGTAATTTTTCGACCCTTATAGACCCGATGGTGAATTACCAGTCCCCTCCGGCTTTTACCGCGCAGTTTCCACCTGAAGACAGGATCAAGGCTTGGCTCATGGCGAACATGCAAACATACTGGTTCGACATTAGAAGTCTTGGAAAACTCGCGAGAGAGGCGGCAAGATACGGACTCTACCGTCCGCTTCTTATTTTTGCCTTCGGGAAAACGTTGCATACGATAAAAATGCGTCTTGAATTTTTGGCCCGTAATTTCAAACAGTTCGGGCTTTATTTTACGGCAGGGAAGGTGTTAAGAAAACTGCGCCAACACGCGAGAATATGAGAGATACTTTTAAAAACGCGTCATACAACACCTTTGGATATATATTTCCGATAGCGCTTTCCATTCTTGCCATGCCCTACATGGTGAGAAAGCTCACACCGGAGGTTTACGGCATTTACATCCTCTGTGTTTCCATTGCAGGCATGCTCTCTTTCCTTGACATGGGTTTCGGACAGGGAATCGTCAGGTTTGTCTCCAAATATGAGGCGAAAAATGACCGTGAAAGGATAAATGAGATTATAAAGGTAACCTTCACGGTGCATGCCATAATGGGGGTTGTCGGCGGCGCCGTCATATACCTTTTATCAGGGTTCCTTGCCGGAAGGGTTTTCAAGATAGCGCCGGAATATGCGGGGACAGCCGTGTTCGCCTTCAACATAGCGGCCATAGGTTTTTTCATAAACTTCATTACCGCTACTTTTTTCAGCATACCCAAGGCGCTTCAGCGCTATGACATTTTCATAAAGATACAGAATTCTATTTTTTTCTTACAGATAACCTCCGCTGTTACGCTGCTTTACATGGGAATGGGCCTGATTGAAATTTTAGTTACGCAGGTTTTTTTCCAGACCGCCGGGTTTTTGTTCTTCTACGTTTCTTCAAAGAGGATTTTGCCGACGCTTAGGGTCGGGTTCGGCTTCAATACAGAAGTATTTAAGGAGATATTCGGCTTCAGCATATACACTGCCTTGAACGAAGTCACCGCAAGCGCCATATACAAGGGCGATAAGATGATAATCGGGGCGCTGCTCGGCGTGGAGGCAGTTACGTTTTACAGCGTCCCTTCAATGCTTGTCCAAGCGGCAAACGGGTTGATACATTTTTCCTCTCAGTCCCTGATGCCGGGTGTAAGCTACGCGCAGTCTTTACTTGATAGGGAAATGCTTAATGGCCTTTATAAAAAATCCGTAAGATTCGCCCTTACGGCCGGGCTTTTAATCAATGTTCCGCTGATTCTGCTCGGAAACGCAGTTCTTACCCTCTGGATGGGAAAGGAGTTTTCGGAGAAGTCTTCATTCCTTATTCCCGTCATGTCGATAATTTTCTTTTTAAAGTCTCCGGCCCTCGTAGCGCTCTGGTTCTGTAACGGCCTCGGAAGGGCTGATATGAACTTCATGGCATCCACCACTGGGGCAGTGTTATACCTTGTGGGAGCGGCTTTAATGGTTCCCATCTTCGGGCTTATGGGAGCCGCCGTTTCCCTTGCATTGGTGCTTGTGCCGCATCCGGTGTATTTCTACATCCTCAACCGTATGCTGGGCGTAAATTCAGGATGGTTTGTCGCAATCTTTTCAAAGGCAATTATTATTGCGCTCTTCGCGCTCGCCTTAAGGCAGTTTATAACGTTCCCTGGCGAGATTGGGTGGTTTATCTTTATTACACTTTCTATTGCCGCAGGGGTTTTGTTTGTTGCCTATGCCATAAAAATAATCCTTAAGGAGGATTTCATCGAAATCCTTGAGAGACTCAGACCATGAACTTTATTATGAACCTTATAAAGAGAATCCTTTACAACATCAGTTGCATCCTTTTTGTCCTGAACGGCATGAAGCCATGGAGAATCGGGTATAACTTTTACAAGCATAAAAAAATCCGTGAGGCTCTTGAGCGCGGCGGTTTTGACGCAAAAAAACTTCCACCGGGCCATGGCTTCAGGATTGACGACAGGATTGTAGAATACCCGTGGCTTTTTTCAAGGCTGCCGGATGGGGAAGGAAATCTTCTTGACGCCGGTTCGGTATTGAACATTGATTATATACTTTCTCACAAGGCGCTGGGATCGAAAAAGATATTCATTTCCACTCTTGCCCCCGAGCGTCATTGTTTCTGTCAGAGAGGCGTCTCTTATGTTTATCAAGACTTGCGGGACACGTGTTACAAAGACTATTATTTTGATTGGATAGTATGCCTTTCCACCCTTGAACATGTGGGTATGGACAACACAATGGTCTATACAAAGGACTTAACGAAGATGGAAAATGATCCTCTGGCGTATCTGCGGGTAATAAAAGAATTTCGAAGGATTTTAAAGCCTGGAGGGGTTCTTTATCTCAGCGTTCCGTTCGGGAAGCATAAAAATCATGGCTGGTTTCAGGTTTTTGATGGGGTAATGGTGGACAGGATTGTCAGCGCTTTTTCTCCATCGTTTGCAATTGAGAATTATTTCAAATATGAACCTGATGGATGGATGACGGCTTTTAGAGAAGAGTGTAAAGAAGCTCTCTCTTATGACATGATAACAGAGAAAACACCGGGCAAGGATTACGCCGCGGCGTCCGGGGCAAACGTTTGTTTGGAATTGGTCAAATAGCAAGATAATCTAATGGGGGAGATTTAATTGAAGGAAATATTAGATTCGTACATAAAAGTTGCCTTTGGCTCGTATGAGCAGGCCAAGTTTAAGTTTAAACAGTTCGAAGTCAACTATAAGCGTTTCTTTCCCTCCGGCAGGGATGCGAGGGTTCTTGACGTTGGAATCGGCAGGGGCGAGATGCTTACCTGCATGAAAATCTGGGGTTACAAAAATTACCTCGGCATCGATATTTCGCCGGATACCGTTGATTTTTGCAAATCCCTCGGTTTGAACTGCGCGCTGGTCGAGGACATACCGGCATGGCTTGAGGACAAAAATAAGGATACCTTTGAGATTATAACTCTCCTTGATGTGCTCGAACATGTAAGAAAGGAGGAAACCATCGGCTTTTTAAAGGCGCTGAGGGCCTCTCTTAAAGACGGCGGCCTCCTCATAATTCAGACCCCGAACCTGCAGTCCCCCGACGGGCAACTCCACAGATACAATGATTTCACCCATGAGGTTGGTTATATAGAGCACAGTCTTCAGCAGGTTTTAATGGCCGCCGGTTTTAAAGACATAAAGTTCGGCGGCTTTGAGGAATTTGCGATTGGCATATTGAAAGAGAAGATTCTTAAAGTATTGCGAAGATTCTATTGGTTTTACGTAAGGAAGCTTAGATTGATTAATGGAAATTTGAATCCAGATATATTAACCCCGGTATTTTTCGCGGTGGTAAAAAAATAGCCATGCGTATATGTTTGCCTATCGGATACCTTCCCCTCGGCACGGTCGGGGGAGTAGAAACCTATGCGCGGAACCTCGTGAAGGCTCTTCAAGCGGTCGACCGTTCAAACGAGTACCTTCTGTATTGTTCCATCGCCAACGAGGAGGCTTTTCCTGCCACAGCCGAAAACTTCAAAAAAATAATTTTCGGGAAATATAAGCCAATAGAAATCGCTAAAATGAAAGCAATGGCTATGGTCGGAGGAATCATCTTTGAATCGGGCGGCAAATCGCTGTTTATGAAAACCGTCAGGCGTTCGGCCGAACTGGCCGTCAAGGCCGCCAAGGTTCTCCACAGTCCCAGCGGGAATTCAACCGCCGCCTCGCAGCAGTGCGATGTCATACACTACATGTTCCAGACCTTTCCCCACGAAAAACATCATGATGCGCCTGTGGTACTGACCGTCGTAGACATTCAACAAGAGTATTTTCCCCAGTTTTTCAGCAAAGAAGAACTTGAACGGAGGAGGCTTACCTATAGAGCATCAGCGGAAAAGGCCAGCCATATAATTGCCATAAGCGGATTCACCAAAAAGAGCCTTGTTGAACTCTACAACATCCCCGACGGGAAGGTCTCCGTTACGCACCTCGGTTATGACGACAAAGTGTTCAAAAAGTTTTACGGCACGGAAGTCGACGAATTCAGGACGCGGCGCCGCCTGCCTTCAAAATTTATGTTGTACCCGGCAGCAACATGGCCGCACAAAAATCACATAAATCTCGTGCGGGCCTATAAGATAATGAAGGAAAGGTTCAGGTTCGAAGACAAACTTGTCTTTACCGGCATCAAGAAACAAAACCACTCCGTGGTGACAAAAGAGATAGAGCGGCTCGGATTAAAGGAAGACATAATCCACATAGGCTACCTGCCTTATGAGGATCTGCCGCTTCTCTACGGTGCGGCCAACCTTATGGTCTTTCCCTCGTTTTTTGAGGGCTTTGGAATACCGGTAGTTGAAGCAATGGCAACAGGGCTTCCCGTTGCGTGCTCAAACGCGACGTGTCTTCCGGAAGTGGTCGGTGACGCCGCAATTCTGTTTGACCCCGAAGACCCCGATGACATAGCCGTGAAGGTTCATATGCTTTACGACGGAGATTTAAGAAATGTCCTTATAGAGAAGGGGCTTGAAAGGGCAAAGTCGTTTACATGGGAGAGCACGGCCGTGGAAACCCTGAAGGTTTATGAGGAAGTTTACAAGGAATTTTCAGGAAAGAGGACTTAAAAAATGAGCGGACCGCTCGTATCCATAATCACCCCCTCTTATAACCAAGGGGTGTTTATCGAGGAAACGATAAAAAGCGTTCTTTCTCAGGACTATCCGAACATCGAGTATATAGTCGTTGACGGAGGCTCAATGGACAATACCGTCGAGATACTTAAAAAATACGAGGGAAGGCTCCGATGGATTTCCGAAAAAGACAGAGGCCAGTCGGATGCGATAAATAAGGGGTTCAGGATGTCTAAAGGCGAAATACTCGCATGGCTCAATTCCGACGATACTTTTTTACCGGGGGCGGTAAGAAAGATGGCCGAGGCCTTCAATTTCAGTCCTGATGCAGGCATGATTTATGCCGGAGGGTATTATACGGACGAAAAAGGCAATATCGTCGACAGTCACCCGCCCGAACCTTTTGACCGTGAGAAGCTCGCCTCTTCAGGCTTCATATTTCAGCCTTCCACTTTTTTCAGGAGAGAGGCTTTCTTTGGAGCCGGTGGTCTGGATGAGAGCCTTCATTATACGATGGACCACGATCTTTGGCTGAAGATATGCAGCAAGCATAAGGTTGGGCATATCGAGGAGTTTTTGTCAACATACAGGATTCACGGGGAGTCAAAAACCATGGCGGAAAGAAACAGGCTTGAATTCGCTGAGGAATCTTTAAAGACGATATTCAGACATTACCGCCGCGCCCCGATAAACCGCGTTTACGCATACTGTTACTATCTCGTGAAAAGCAAGGCGCCCTACGTTGCAAGGTTTACGCCCCTGCTCGTATTTCTTGCGATCGCCGTCTCAATCGTAAAATATTTGCGCCTGAACAGGGGGATAAACATTAAGGATGTGAAACTTCTTAACCTTTCGAACATAAGGAGACTCTTCAGCGCCCGGATGGACGCGATAAAGACGGATAGGAAATGAGGTTATGTTTTTTGGTATACTAAAAAAGTTGTTTTCCACAGAAATTTTTATGGGAGAGGAAAGGCATTATCATGTCGAAAATTTATTCGGATAAAAAAATTTTTATGCTTAGGGCGAAGCTCGGCTCAAGATACATTTGGAAGTATCTGGCGGACGAATTAATCCGTGCGCATAAATTCGACCGTTCGCCGCTAAAACCACTGGACGTAGTCTGTGATATTACGTATAATTGCAACTCTAAATGTCTGACATGTTTCAGGTGGGCTTCCGCGCCCGACCCCAATGAACTCGGCCTTGAGGACTGGAAGATAGTCATTGAGAGGTTGAAGTCGTGGCTCGGAACTTTTACCATCACGTTCAGCGGAGGGGAGCCTTTTTTAAAGAAGGACATGATGGATATATTGAGATTTGCGTCCGGAAAAGACATCGTCGTAGGAGTTGTGTCGAACGGTTCGCTGATAGACGAAGCCCTCGCAAAGGCCATATCGTCTTCAGGCATAGATGCGGTATGCTTTTCCTTAAACAGTTTGAATCCGGCGGTTCACAACAAAACGAGGGGCAGCGACAGAAGTTTCGCTCAGGTCATGTCGGCCATTGAAAACCTTAGAGGCAGGGGCAAAACAAGGCTTGCCATCTGCGCCACCGTTATAAGAGAAAATATAAACGACCTGGCCGGTCTTGCGGAGTTCGTGGCGTCAAATGGTCTCGACGGCATCAATTTCCAGCCTTTAATGGAGGCCTCCATCATACGTAATTTTGATAAAGACGGAAAATCCACGGTGCCGCCAAAGGGTAAACTCTACGAAGGGCTGGAAAAAACAAACACGGAGAATGTCGATAACGTCTTTGAGCAACTTATTGCCATGAAGGAGAAAGGTTACCCGATCAACAATCCAGTCAAACATCTAAGATACATCTCGATGTATCTTAAAAACCCCGATGACCCGAGGCTTTCCGCCCTCCCCTGCAAGATAGGCCCGAAAAACTTCCTTCTTGACCCCTTCGGCAACGTGAGGATATGTCAGGTGATGGAGCCTATAGGCAATGTAATGGCGGAACTTCCACAAAAAATCTGGAACTCGGAGAAGGCGCGGAAACAGAGGGAAATGATAAGGAGCTGCAATAGGGCATGCAGGCTGTTGAACTGCAATTTCAAGGAATTGGACATCGCCTCCAGGGTGAGAAGGATGATGAGGTTACTAAAGAGGCGGCAAAAATAATGAGAGCCATGAAGATACTCCTTGTAAACTGCATAAATCTGGAAGAGGGGCTTCGCGCGCAGGAGGATTCGGCGGAGCATCTGGGAATCCTTTACATAGCGTCCTCTTTGAGGAAGCATTTTACGGAGAATGAACTTGGAATGAGTGTTACCTATGGGCCGGTTTTCGGCTCGACCCTCAACGACATCAAGCCTGATGTGGTTGGTCTTTCGTCCGTTTCTCAAAACTACCACATCGCCCAGAGATACGCTAAACTCTGTAAAGAGAGAAACATCCCCGTCATAGTGGGAGGCGTTCATATATCTACGCTTCCCCACACCCTTACCGAAGACATGGACGTCGGGATTATCAACGAGGGTGAAGACGCTATAGTAGAACTCATGCGCATCTTCATGGAAGACAATGCTCTTACGAGGCAAAAACTCGCCGGTGTAAAGGGCATCGTTTACCATGATGGCGGCGGGCTCGTTATGACGCCGTCTCGCGAGCGCATAAAAGACCTCGATACTTTGCCGATTCCGGCGAGGGAACTTTATCACCATCCGCGCCGCGGGATATTTACTTCTCGTGGCTGCCCATACGATTGCGTCTTTTGTTTTTCAAAGCCCTTCTGGGGCGCGAAGGCGCGGTTCTTTTCCCCCGAGTACGTGGTGAAAGAAATGGCCCATATAGTCGAAAGGTTCAACGTGTCTCAGCTTTCCATCTATGACGACCTTTTTATAGCGCCGAGGGCGAGATTCAAAAAGATGGTCGAGCTTATAAGGGAGGCCGGACTTCATGAAAAGATAACCTTCAACTGCAACGTCCGGCCGAACGAGATAACGGACGAAGTCGCGGAACTCCTTAAGAGCATGAACATAACGCACGTGTTCCTCGGCATCGAATCAGGCAATCAGAGGGTCTTGAAATACCTTAAAAAACAGGCCTGCAGCGTCGAACAGAACCGTAACGCCATAAAGATACTCAAAAAACACGGCATCATCACTTACGGAGGTTTCATCATCGGTTCTCCGGACGAGACGAGGGAGGAGATAATGGACACCTACAGGTTCATCCGGAAATCCGGCATAGACTGCTTTTCCCCGCTCATGCTCACCCCGCTTCCGGGAACTCCGGTGTGGGATATCGCTAAAAAAAGAGGGCTTGTTTCGGACTTCATGGACTGGAACATCCTGAGGGAGGAATTTAACGAGGTGGAAAGCCGCCATATCGTAATGTCAGAGGTGCTTCCGAGGGAGGAACTGTCGAAACTCTACAGGAAGTTCAAAAGACTTCAGAAGAGGAAGTATTTCTACCTTGCCCTCAAACACCCATTTGTCGGAATAAGAGAAATGATACGACTTTTAAAAAGGCAGTTTCATTACATAAAACTCCTGTATTCAAGAAACGTCATAAAGGATAGCGCCAACGTCTGACGAGGGTTAGAATCTCGCTGACCCGGTTTCTTATTTAAAGAATGGAGCTTGGACAATTCATCAAATGCAACCCTTAAATAAAAATATTCATGCAGTGATTCTGGCAGGAGGCACAGGCACACGATTCTGGCCATTGAGCAGAGAGAGGTCTCCAAAGCAGATGCTTAAGATTTTTGGCGAAGACACAATGATAAGGCAGACCATAAAAAGGATTTGTGGTCTTGTGTCTGAGCAAAATATCTCTATTGTCACAAATGAAAGATTGGCATTTGATTTAAATCTTCATCTTGAGGGGATCAAAAGAAGAAAAGACGATTTTAAGATAATCGCTGAGTCAATTGGCAGAAACACGGCGCCGGCTATAGGCCTCGCAGCGGTTTATCTTAAGAAGAATAATCCTGATTCAATAATGGTTGTATTGTCTTCGGACCACAGCATCGGTAACGAAAAAGCATTTATTGATGTGCTGAAAAAAGCAATAAAGAGCGCTGAAAAGGGGAACCTTGTTACTCTTGGCGTAAAGCCAGTTCGACCGGAAACAGGATATGGGTATATAAAAGCAGGAGTCAGGAATCAGAAGTCAGGAATCAGGAAGGTTGAAAAGTTTACAGAAAAACCTGATATTAAAACTGCGCAGCGCTATTTAGAAAGCGGTAATTACTTCTGGAACAGCGGAATATTTGTATGGAAGGTCTCCGCAATCCTCGGAGAGATAAAAAAATATATGCCGCTGCTGTACAGCGGACTTTTAAAAATAGAAAAGGCGCTGGCCACAAAAAATGAAAGAAAGATTATAGAAGAAGTGTATTCGGAACTTGAAAGCCAATCCATTGACTACGGCGTCCTTGAAAAGAGCAACAAGGTAATGGTTGCGCCCGCTGACATCGGGTGGTGTGATGTAGGCAGTTGGACAGCCCTTGATGATGTGCTTCCGCATGATGATAACGGCAATATAATCAAGGGAAATGTTGTAGATATAGCAAGCAAAGATTCTATAATATTTTCCAGTGATAGGCTTGTTGCGACTATAGGTTTGAAAAATATGGTCATAGTCGATACCCCGGACGCCACGCTTGTGTGTGAAAAGCATAGGGCGCAGGATGTTAAAAAAATTGTCGACGAGTTGAAAAGACGCGGCAAGGAAGAACATCTTATCCACAAGACGGTGGAAAGGCCGTGGGGGGCATATACGGTGCTTGAATGCGGTGACCGATATAAAATAAAAAGACTGGCTATAAAACCGGGCGGAAGGCTGAGTATGCAACTGCATCGCCACAGGAGCGAACACTGGGTTGTTGTCTCAGGCACAGCCCGCGTTACAAAAGACACAGAGGTTTATGATGTGCATCCGAATGAGAGCACCTATATTCCCATGTCGACAAAACACAGGCTTGAGAATATCGGCAAAGTCCTTCTGCAGATTATAGAGGTTCAGAATGGCGAATATCTCGGCGAGGATGATATAGAGAGGATAGACGATGATTACAACCGTTAATCCAGGGATATTTCGCCAATACGACATCCGTGGCATTTTTAATAAAGACTTAACACCGCAAGCGGCTTATGCAATTGGCGCAGCATATGGAGCATACCTTTTACGACTCAAAGGGTCAAAAGGGTTGAGGGTTAGTGTCGGCAGAGATGTAAGATTAAGCTCCCCTATCTTAAGAGATGCTTTAATAGAAGGAATACTTTCAACAGGTATTGATGTTATAGATATTGGCGAATGTCCAACGCCCCTTCAGTATTTCTCTTTATTTCACTTGAATCTTGACGGTGGCATCATGATAACCGGCAGCCATAATCCGCCGGAATTTAATGGATTTAAAATCAGCATCGGCCAGGAAACCATATACGGGCAGGCAATTCAGGAGTTGAGAAGGATAGTGGAAAGCAAGGGTCAGGAGTCAGGAGCCATAAGTCAGGAAAAAAAGGGGAAAATAGAATATTATAATATTGTTCCGGTGTATATTGATTACCTTAAGAAGCAGTTTTCAAAATACCCGCCGTCAAATAAACCTGCCGTTAAAGTTGTTGTTGATGCAGGAAACGGAACGGCAGGCCGTATGGCGCCGAAACTTTTGAGGGAGTTAGGTTGTGAAGTTGTTGAGCTTTTTTGCGACCCCAACGGCAACTTCCCCAATCATCACCCTGACCCCACTATCCCTGAAAATTTAAATGATTTAATAGCGGCAGTAAAAATACACAAAGCGGATTTCGGTATTGCTTATGACGGCGATGCAGACAGGATAGGTATTGTTGACGAAAAGGGGAAGATTGCCTGGGGAGATCAGCTCCTGATAATATTTGCAAGAGATATACTTAAAAACTCAAAGCTCATCCCCTATAGCTTCAATCGGGGACAAAACTCAAAACCGACCTTTATCGGTGAGGTAAAATGCTCACAGGTTATGTATGATGAAATCAATAGGCTCGGCGGTAATGCCATTATGTGGAAAACAGGGCATTCTCTTATAAAATCAAAGATGAAAGAAACAGGCTCCGTCCTGGCGGGAGAGATGAGCGGACATATATTTTTTGCAGACAGATATTTCGGCTATGACGACGCAATTTACGCATCATGCCGATTGGTGGAGATCCTTTCCGCGGAGCGGTTGCGCATTCCAAATGCCCCATTTTCCAGCCTCCTTTCCGGTTTGCCGGAAACCTATACAACTCCCGAAATAAGGGTTGATTGTCCTGATGAAGAGAAGTTTAAAGTGATTGACAGGCTATCTGAGGTTGTCAGTCAGGAAGATATGGGGATCAGGGGCATAATCAGGATTGACGGCCTTAGATTAGTATTTGATAATGGGTGGGCGCTCATTCGGGCCAGCAACACACAACCTATTCTTGTTCTCAGGTTTGAAGCGACAACTGAAGAGGGGCTTGGGCAGATAAAAGAATCTGTGGAGAAAAAATTAAAGCAAGCGCTTTATCAAAAATAGCGATTGATTTTTGGGGAAATAAATTAAATCGGAGGCTGATAGAATGACTAAAAAAGCATTTATTACCGGCATAACCGGGCAGGATGGGGCGTATCTCACTAAACTATTGATAGAAAAAGACTACGAGGTTTATGGTGCCTTCAGAAGAACATCGGATTTGCATCTGAGCAGGCTAAAATTTTTAGGAGTGGATGACAAGATAAAGTTTATTCCTCTGGAGCTGCTGGAGTTTACCAATATTTACAGGGCAATGGAGAAGATACAGCCGGATGAAATATATAATCTTGGAGCGCAGAGTTTTGTTGCGCTGTCATTTGAGGAGCCGATATTTACTGCTGATGTGACGGGTGTAGGCCCTTTGAGAATTCTCGAGGCCATACGGGCGCTCAATCCAAAGATTAAGTTCTATCAGGCCTCTTCGAGTGAGATGTTCGGAAAGGTTCAGGCAATACCACAGAATGAAAAGACCCCGTTTTATCCAAGAAGCCCTTATGCAATAGCAAAACTTTTTGCCCATTGGACTACGGTAAATTATAGAGAGTCTTATAACCTTTTTGCATGTTCTGGCATTCTCTTTAATCACGAATCGCCGTTGAGAGGTTTAGAATTTGTTACAAGGAAGATAACAACCGGCGCGGCGCGTATCAAGTATGGGCTTCAGGATAAGATAGTCTTGGGAAATTTAGATACAAAAAGGGATTGGGGTTATGCCCCTGAATATGTAGAGGCTATGTGGCGTCTGCTCCAGCAACCTGAACCAGATGATTATGTCATAGCAACCGGAGAAACCCATTCTGTAAGAGAGTTTGTGGAGTTGGCCTTTGAGAAGACCGGTGTTAGGATAGGATGGGAGGGTAAAGGTGTCGATGAAAAAGGAATAGATAAAAAAACAGGCAAAGTTGTTGTGGAAGTTTCTCCTGAATTTTTTAGGCCGGCTGAAGTGGATATTCTTATAGGAGATTATTCTAAGGCCAAAGAGAAATTGAAATGGCAGCCTAAAACCACATTTGAGGATTTGGTGAGTATAATGGTTGAGGCGGATATCAAAATGGTTGAGAGAGATTTGAGAAAATGAGCCTTATCTAACAGATTGTTGAAAAACTCAACAATCTCTGATTACACAGAGAAAAGATTAGATTACACAGATTGAAACTCCTTGAAATATCCGTGTAATCATCTTTTATAATCTGTGTAATCAAGGCTGTTGATGACTTTTTCAACAGCCTGCTAAACTTGGTTGGGGGAAAATTTTGAGGATTGGCATAAATTCGCTTTTTCTCGTATCGGGTAAAGGCGGGGGCATAGAGAGGTATTTAAGAGGGCTCGTTGGCGGCCTGAAAAAGATTGATAAAAAAAATGAATATTTTATCTTTACCAATAGAAATTGCAGGGGTGCATTTGGATTTGGCGAAAACTTTCATGAGATATATTGCGATGTCTCTGCGGTTTTCAGGCCGGCCAAGATACTCTGGGAGCAGTTTGTCCTTCCATGGCAGCTGAAGAGGCATAAGATCGACATCCTTCTTTCTGCCGGCAACACCGCTCCTGTTGCGCATCGGTGTCCATCGGTGGCGATAATTTACGATATGATTCCGTTTATAAGGCCGGAGGGATTCAACACCATAGAGTTACTTGCATTAAAAACCTTGTTTTCGCTGACAGCAAAAACAAGTTCAAAGATTATAACGATTTCAAAATCCTCACAGGAGGAAATAGTCAAGAGATTGAAGGTGTCTCCTGATAAGGTAGAAATTGTTTATGGGTCTTGCGATGAATATTTCAAGCCGGTTGGAGATAAAGGAAGGAGTGAACTCCAGAAGTACGGAATAAGCGGCGAATATATTCTTTATGTGGCTTCAAGCAGACCGTATAAAAATATAGATGGTTTGATTAAGGCATATAGAATTATGAAAGAAAGGCATCACATGGGGCACAAGCTGGTAGTCGTTGGCCTTGCAGGCAGGGCATATCCTGAACTTATGAAACTGGTGAAGGAATCGAAATTGGAGGGCGATGTCATATTCTGCGGCTTTGTCAATGACGAAGACCTTCCCCTGTTGTATTCTCTATCATATGTCTTTGTGTACCCCTCCTTCTATGAAGGGTTCGGATTGCCGATACTGGAGGCAATGTCATGTGGGGTCCCGGTAGCGGCATCTCATGTTACCTCTATCCCAGAGGCTGTCGGTAACGCCGGTCTTCTCTTTGACCCGTATAATGTCGAAGAAATGGCAGAGGTTATCTACCGTCTGATGATTGACAGTGGCCTGAGGGAATCATTGATACAGAAAGGGTATGAGTGGGTCAAAGAATTTTCATGGGAAAAAAGCGCAATGCGGGTTCTTGCAGTATTATCTGATACCTATACGGAAAATAGAATGTTTGGCAGGGGAATATAAAAGATTGTGAAGATCTGTTTTATTCTCGAATATTACCACCCCCATATCGGAGGAGTAGAATATCTCTTTAAAACGCTTACCGAAGGGTTAAGGAAAAGGGGATATGAAGTAACAGTCCTTACCAGAAGACTCAAAGGGACCAAGGGGCGAGAGTTTGTAGATGGGGTCAGGGTAATAAGGATTAGAACATTGAACAGGTATGTCTTTACTTTTTTTTCAATACCGTGGGCCATTTTTCTGGCAAGGGGTTGTGATATAATTCATACAACAACATTTAACGGCGCCTTTCCTGCGTGGGTTGCATCAAAGGTCTGGGGGATTCCGGCGGTAATCACCATCCTTGAGGTATGGCTCAAGAAATGGAGAATGCTTACGGATATGAACTGGCTTTCAGCCTTGGTGCATAATCTCCTTGAAAGGATGATATATTTGTTGAGTTTTGATTTTTATGTAGCCATATCGCACTCCACAGAAAGGCAGCTCTCGAAAGTCGGCGTTCAGAAAGAACGAATGAAGGTGATTTACAATGGATTTGAGCATGATTTTTTCAACCCTGAAAGGTACGATGGGGATATTGTAAGAGAACGATATGGCCTTAAGGATGCATTTATCTGTTTTTCCTGGGGAAGACCAGGGGTTTCAAAGGGCCATGAATATCTCATAATGGCTGTTCCTCGCATTGTTGAGAAAATCCCTCACGCCGTGCTTTTATTAATGCTCAGCGACAAAGAGACCTATCGGAGGAGATACCGGTACCTTATAGACCTTATTCGGAAACTTGAGGTCAGTAGCAAGGTGATACTGGTAGAACCGGTTCCCCGAGGGGAGCTTGGTTTTTATCTCAAGGCAGCTGATTGTATCGTTATACCATCTATTGCCGAAGGGTTTGGCTACGCAGCGCTTGAGGCATGTAGTATTGGGACGCCGGTTGTAGCATCGGATACCACATCTATTCCAGAGGTTATAGGTGGCAGATACGTCCTCGTTGAGCCGAAAAACCCTGAGGCTATTGCTAAAGGAGTTGAGAGTGTATATAAAGGCGAATACAGGACATCTGAATTAAAGGTTTTTCCCTGGGACAGAGCTGTAGCTGAATATATGGGTGTATATGATGCACTATCATCACAGGCTTGAAGATGCATAAACTACTCGTCATAATGCCGGCCTATAATGAGGCTGAGAGCATTGGAAATATTATTCCAGCGGTCAAAAAAAACTTACCGTCTGCCGATATCCTTGTTGTCAACGACGGCTCGAAAGATGCTACGGCTGCTATTGCCAGAAGACTCGGAGCGCTGGTTACCGACCTTCCTTACAATATGGGCATAGGCGCTGCTATGCAGACAGGTTACAGCTATGCTGCATTAAATAACTATGATATAGCAGTACAGGTGGACGCAGACGGCCAGCATCCTCCTGACCAGATACCTTTCCTGATACAACCGATTATGGAACAAAAGGCAGATATGGCTATTGGTTCAAGATTCCTTGGAAATGGCAATTATCGTCCTTCTTTGGCAAGAAATATCGGTATAAGGATTTTTTCCATGTTGTTATCTGCAATAACGAGTCAGAGGCTGACTGACACTACCTCTGGCTTCAGGGCTGTTAATAAAGGAGTAATAAAATTCTTTGCCAAAAATTATCCTGAAGATTACCCGGAGGTAGAAGCTATTGTATTGCTTCGCAAGGCAAGGTTCAATATAATAGAAGTTTCTGTAAAGATGGAGGCAAGAATCGGTGGAAAGTCTTCCATTACACCTTTACATGCGGTTTATTATATGATAAAGGTGTTGCTGGCTGTATTGATAGATATTTTGAAAAAGGTGGAAAGGTAAAGGAAGGAAGGAAACAGGTTAAGGTCAAGATTGAGGCTGAGGATTTCTAAACCTTAACCTTAGCCTCAACCTTATAAAGCGCTATGCACTCTATCCAGATTGTCGCCATTATTATTAGCCTTGGTATTTTGATAAGCGTTGTAGACCTTATAAGACGGGGCATGCTGAAGGAACAGTATGCTATCCTATGGCTTGCATCAGCAGTTGTTTTATTGGTGCTCTCCATGTGGAGGGGGCTGTTAGATAATATTGCCCGCGCAACAGGTATCGCATATCCGCCGTCTCTTCTCTTTTTGGTGGCATTCCTGTTTCTTCTTTTAATCGTGCTGCACTTTTCCGTAATTATATCCAGCTTGAGCGAAAAAAACAAAAAACTCAGCCAGGAGATTGCAATATTCAAAACATTTTTTGAAGAACATAAAAAAGAAGGAGGAAAAAATGAGCATAGAAAAGGTTTTTGAAAGTAAAAGGTTTCACCTGTGGGCAGGTCTGCTGATTGCAATATCATCGCTTATAGTATATTCCAACACATTTCATGCCAGCTTTCACTTTGATGACACGCCGCAGATTGTGGAGAACTACAGCATAAGAAATTTAAGCAATTGGTTTGATATAGTGAGAGGGCAGCGCGGCATAGCAATGTTAACCTTTGCCATAAACTACGCCATAGGAGGGCTTAATGTTGCCGGCTATCACATCGTAAATCTTGCTATTCATATCACAAACGGCATATTGGTATATTTTCTCATTTTTCTTACCCTTGGAACTATTGACCTGGGGACAGATTTCAAATCTGATAAAGCCAAAAAGATAGCTGTCTTTACTGCGCTGCTCTTCGCTGTTCACCCTATCCAGACCCAGGCTGTAACATACATTGTCCAGAGGATGGAAGCCCTTGCATCAATGTTCATGCTCATCGGCATTTTATTTTTCGTAAAAGGGATAAAGGCATCAAACACATCTGCAAGGATACTCCTCTATGGGGCTGTAGCTGTTTCCTATCTTCTCGGTTTCTATTCCAAGGAGATGGCCATAACCCTGCCTGCCCTTATATTTCTCTATGACTACTGCTTTATCGCAGGCAATGATATAAAGAAACTCGCGCCCCGGCTGCCGTTATATGTTGTCTTGCTCATAATGCTGGCCTTTTTGGCTGCGCCAACCTTTACCGGCCTCAAAGAGACGCCTGGTGAATCAGTAGGTTTTGGCGTTCAGAGCATAACACCAAAGGAATATTTATTTACCCAGTTCAATGTGCTTATATATTACATCACCCTGCTCTTTGTGCCGATAAACCAGAACCTTGATTATGACTTTCCTATATCAAAAGGGCTTTTTGAGATTCCTGCTGTAAAGGACGGCACCATATTAAACTTCCCTATTCCGCCGGCCTTTATATCCCTCATGATTATTCTATCTATTGTTGGGGTTGCCATTTACCTTTTTACACGTCACGCACAACGTATCACACAACATGGCCGTTTAATCGCCTTTTTCATATTGTGGTTTTTCATCATTCTTTCCCCTACATCAAGTTTTATACCGATAATAGATGTAATATTTGAGCACAGGCTCTATCTTGCCTCTGTCGGCTTTTTTGCGCTGTTCAGCCTTGCATTGGACAGATTTTTTGAATATCTGGAGCAAAGAAAGGATAAGGTTGGGGTTAAGGTGTAGGCTGAAAATTTCTTTACGCTTAACCTTATAACCTTATTATGTCAGCCTTAAGACTTACAATTTCTACAACCCTGCTGCTTCTTCTTTCCATTGCAACTTTTGAGCGAAATTACGTCTGGAATGACCGTATTGTCTTCTGGTCGGATGTGGCGCTAAAATCTCCCCACAGGACCCGCTCCCACAATAATCTGGGGTCTGCCCTCATAGCGGCAGGCCGCTGTGGTGATGCCATGCCTTCACTCATGCAATCTGTTAAGATTGACCAATGGTATATAGAGCCGCATTACAATCTTGCTATCTGCTATGTTAAAAAGAATCGTTTTGACGCTGCAATACCTGAACTTGAAAAGGTGATTAGTATAAATGTTGTCTTGAAAAAAGGGCATTATGGGGTTTCAACAGCGCCCAGATTTGAGATGCAGGCGCACTCAACTCTGGGCAACATATACAATATGAAGGGTATGTTTGATAAGGCTGTTTTCCATTTCCAAGAGGCGTTAAAATTATCGCCAAAAGACGCTGTTACCCGTTTCAACCTTGCATTGACATACGAGACGATGGGGATGTTAAAAGAGGCTAAGGCAGAGCTTGAAGAGGTTTTAAAAATAAACCCCATGGACGAAGGGGCAAAGAGGGGCATAAAAAGGCTTGGGGCGGCTGCTGATATGGGCAAACAGTGAATTCCGGCGGGTTTAATACAAACGCAATAATTAACAGTTTGTTGAAAAACTCAACAAACTCCGATTACACGGATAAAAGATTAGATTTCACAGATTAAAACCCATTGAAATATCTGTGTAATCGTTTTTCCTAATCTGTGTAATCAAGGCTGTTGATGCCTTTTTCAACAGCCTGTTAATTTGTAGGGCAAGCCTTCATGCTTGCTTATTTTGCAGGGCTAAAGCCCTGCCCTACGTCAATTTATTTAATTCGTCTGTATTAGTAACCGGCAGACGGCAGACAAGAAAAGATTCAAATGCAGCAGCATTGGTGTTTCGATATATTTTTATTGCATATTCCCGATTTTTTATGATAGGATAAGCAACGAATTAAATAATGTTACATGTAGGGCGAGGCTTTAGCCTTGCTTAAGCAACCCTAAAGGGTTGCCCTACTTGATTTTTATGACATCAAAAACAACAAAAAAAAAGCCAATCTCTGAAGATGCTATAAAGGTCCTTATTGCAGAGGATAATGCTGTTTCCAGAAAGTCTCTCTCCTCTCAGCTTGAATCACTCGGTTTTAATGTGGTTGCTGCGGCAGCCACAGGCGAAGAGGTATGCAGCCTCTTTCCTGAGCTTAAGCCAGACCTCATCATAATGGACATTAAAATGCCGAAGATGGACGGCATAGAGGCTGCAAAGGTTATCACCAAACATGCCTCTATCCCCATAATCCTTGTAACAGGCCATTCCTCTGAGACTGTGATTAGCAGGGCAATGGAGAGCGGCGTCGGCGTATTTGCCTATCTTTTAAAACCGATAACCAAAAAAGACCTGCTTCCTGCCATAAAGGTCGCCTTTGCCAGGCATAATGAATTTCAGACCCTAAAAAGCGAGTTCAGCGATTTAAAGGATGCCCTTGAGACAAGAAAGCTGGTTGAACGGGCAAAGGGCATTCTCATGAAACGTCTGACCATCCCTGAGGATGAGGCATTTAAACTCCTCCAGACCCAGTCCCAAAAAGAAAACAAAAAACTTAAAGAAATAGCAGAGACCGTAATAACCGCAAGCAGGATGCTATAAATAAATACAGACTATGGGCGATAGGCAATAGGCTATGGGTAAAGAGGACGATATATAAATACAGGCAATGGGCTATGGGCAATGGGTAGAAAAGGCTTTAAAGATTTGATTGTCTGGCAAAAGGCTAAAGACCTCGCAGTTGCTATTTATAAACTGAGTGGAGGAGGAGATTTGGGGCGTGATTTTGGCTTACGAGATCAAATTAGACGCAGCGCTGTAAGCATTGCCGGTAATCTGGCTGAAGGAGATGAACGAGATACCGACAAAGAGGCAGTTCATTCTTTCTATATTGCGAAAGGTTCCCTTGCTGAATTACAGAGCCAGATTCTAATTGCTTATGAGATTGGATATCTTAAAAAAGAGGTTTATGAGAATATTAGCGCAGATTACAGTGAATTGGGCAAAGTGATTGGTAAACTCATAAAATACAGGCGAGGGGCTATGAAGGCAGGCAATAGGCAAGAGGCGATAGGGCTATGAGTTTTCCTATCGCCTATCGCCTGTATTTTTATATTCTTAATCTTTTTTAATTTTTTTCTTGACATATTTTAATTTTTAGGTAGAATAGACCTTAAGTAAGCGCTGATGGCGGTGCTTATATTTAAAGTGCAGAGGTGATGGCGCCTCAGTGGCCGTAAGGCTTTTTGAGGTTTTTTATCTTTTAACCCAAGGCTTCGGTCTAAAAAATAAAAAGGAGGAAGGTATGAAAAGACTTATTTTAATAGCCTTATTAGCACTTGGCTTAGGGTTTGGATTGACCCTGATGGCATCAACACCATCAATGGCAGTTCACAAAGGTTCAGGCGATTTGACTTGCGGCAGCTGCCATACAATGCACAGCAGCCAGGGCGGCACATCTAGTCCTTCAATGGGCGGCGCAACCGGCGCCCTCATCCTGCTGAGAAACTCGCTGGTCACAGGCAGAGAAACCATCCATCAGCTTTGCCTTCAGTGCCATGCAGCAGCTGGAACGCAGGGTGGTGTTCAGTTTAACGCCTGTCCCGGGACAGCTTGCACAACCCCGCCAAAGGTGTTGCTTACCTCAACCGATGCGTGGAATACGACTAAGGACTTTTCTACAATCGGAGCAGGCGGCGACTTCCAATTTGTTGGAAGTTATGTTTCCGGTAGCTATAATAGCACTCAGGATGGCGGAACCGCACTCGGAAGAGGCCACAGCATAGGAGGGACAGTCATCGCACCTCCAGGCAACGGTTCTACAGTGGGTACGATTGCAACGTTTAGCTGCACAACCTGCCATGACCCGCATGGAACATCAGCTACGACCTCAACTATTAACATATACAGAAACCTTAAGGGAGGTATAGTGGCAGGGGCAACTGATAAAAATTGGTCAAATATGCTGACTAACGGTAATATAGGCACTTCTTATGTAGGCGGTCCAACTGGCGCTTCAGATGATAACAGCCTGGGAACAACCCCTACAGGTGGTTCTGGTATTGCCGCTTCAAACAATATTTGGCCGACGTATAGGTCATCTGGCACCCAGAATTCATATAGCACCAGTACTACTCCGCCAACCCTTGGTGGAACTGCTTTAACTGGTCTAGACGGCACCGGCTATACCCTTATGTCTGCATTCTGCGCCCAGTGCCATAGCTTATGGCATGAAAATGTAACAACAGGAAACAAGACCGGCTCTGATTGGAATAGGCACCCTGTGGACAACAGGATTTCAGATACCTCTTCTGCTTCAGGCGCTGGCGTAACCATTACAGACTTTACCCACTACAATACCAATATCGCAGCAGGTTTTAAACTCCCAGCTGCTAATGATGCTGGTAGTGCATTCTACTACGCAGATAACTCAGGCGACAAGGTTTTCTGTCTGTCTTGTCACTTTGCGCATGGCAGCCCATACTATGACATCCTGAGATGGGATTACATAGCTCAGATAGATGCTGCTGGTGGCAGCCAGACCGGCAACGGCGTGGCATCAGTCAAAGGTTGTCAGCAGTGCCATAACAGGTAATACGCTGTAATGTCATTGCAAGGAACTTTAGTTCCGAAGCAATCTGAAAAAGGGGGAAGGGAAACCTTCCCCCTTTTTTTCTTTATAGCCATCCTCGTTTCCTTTGTTTCCTTTCAAAGAAATATCGCATGGGATGAGGAATTGAGCATATGGCAGGATGCGGTTCGTAAGTCCTCTCATAAGGCAAGACCACATAGCAACCTTGGCGCGGCCTTTGGAGGTAAAAGGCTTTTTCATGAGGGGGCAAGAGAATCCCGCATCGCCATATACCTGAACCCGTATCTTGCAGAGGCGCATAACAATCTTGGGAATATATATCTGGAGATGGGGTTGGCGCAGGATGCCTTGAAGGAGTTTCAAGATGCCGTTGAATTAGAGCCGTCGTTTGCAGTTGCCCATTACAATGCAGGGCTTGCATATAAGGCCATTGGCCTCATGGAAGAGGCTCAAAAGGAGTTTAAGAAGGCAGTTGAAATAAGGCCGTTCTATGCAAAGGCCCATAATGAACTTGGCATGCAATATATGACAAATGGCATGTATGAGGCTGCTGTAACGGAATATAACAAGGCGCTGGAAGGCGATAATAGGTTTGCCCCAACGTATAATAACCGCGGGGTAGTTTATGCGCGGTTAGGCATGTGGGACAATGCCATCAAAGAGTTTCAAAAGGCCATGAGCATAGACCCTGCATTAACCGAAGTAGAGAAAAACCTGAAAAAGGCGTATGCCAATAGAGAGGCGGCTGTCAGGAAGGCCGTAAAAAACCCTTGAACATATAAAGATTCTGCTGTATATACTGAAAGCAATAAATAACTTGTAGGGCAACCCTTTAGGGTTGCTTATTTATGCAGGGCTAAAGCCCTGCCCTACGGCAAGTTATTTATTGCCGTTACTATAAAAAGAAATTTCACCCCTACCATCTCCTTTTACCAGAAAATGCTTCATATTCACATTACCGTAACGTTGCCCTTTATAGGCAACGGTTTTTCGTTGGGGATAAACCCCAACACTACGAAAATCCAATTTTCATGCCCTCCGCCAAAGGCGGATGAGCTACCAACTCATGTGGGTTTAGCGGCAAATTTGACATTGCGCACGTCTTTAATATATAATTAAAAAATGAAGCAAATCTATATAAGGTATATCGGCATTTTTTTGCCTTTCCTGTGCATCCTGCTTTGGTCTCCTCTTCCTGCTATGGGGGCCACCATACAATATCTTTTCAGTATAGACGTTATGGCAAGCGGACAGCCCTTTGTCGGCGTAAGCGCCCTCCTTATAGATAATAAAAACAGTGAATTGTATGCCCTGGATGATGGGAACAGGCGGCTGGTTATAATGAATCTGGAGGGGGTATTCTTGTATCAATTCACCTATACGGATGCGGGAATTAAGAATATGCCTATAGGTATAGCAGTGGCTGATGACGGGAAGATATATATTGCTGAAGGAAAGAGGGTGGTAGTTGTCGATTACAGGGGTATGTATGACCACGATATGTCCCTCTCTACTATTCCGGATGCAAATGAGATAAACATACAGTCCGTAGCCATAGATGGCAATACCGTCTACCTCGGCACTGTTGGCAGGGTAGTGATGATGGATAAAAAAGAAGAGAAATTTATTGCTGAATTTAAAGAGGGTCTGGGACAAAACAACTATATTGCCATGGATTACAACGGGATGTATATAAGAGATCCGGGCGCCCTTATTATCTTTCACCTGGCTAAGGACGGCAAAGTCCTTGGCCACTTTGGCAAGATATCAGGCCTTGCAGGTGGTTTTAGCATGACCGTGGATATGGCAGTGGAAAGGAAGAAGGGGTGGGTTATTGTATTAGATATTAACAGGGCTGCAACTATATTTTTTGATAGAGAAGGCAATTTCCTCTTTGAGTTTGGCGGCCCCGAGCTCTTTAAATGGCCGAGGGCTGTTGCAGCAGACGATGAAGGCAGGATATATGTTACGGATGGAACAGGCAAGATAAGGGTTTTTCAGATAATAGAAGACGCCCCTGTAATTAAAGAAGCCAAACCCGAGTCAAAACCGGAAATACCATCTGCTGCCCCTCCTCCTGTATCTGAACCCAAAAAGGATGAGGTGCAGAAGATAGTTGAAGAAGAGGGAAGGCTGCTGCCTCTATTTTTTGCCATAGACAGCGCAAAACTTAAAAAGGCCGACCTTTTAATCCTTGATAAAAATGCGGTATGGCTTAAGAAAAACCCTGACGCAAAGATAAATGTGAGAGGTTATGCAGACGAACGCGGCACAGATGAATACAATCTTACACTCTCTAAAAAAAGGGCAAAGGCAGTAATGGACTACTTTGTAAAACAAGGCATAGACTCAAAGAGGCAGAAATTTATAGGCTATGGCAAGGAGCTTACAACAGACAAGAGTGAAACGGGATTTGCAAGGTCAAGAAGGGTAGATTTTCTTGTAGTAAAGTGATAACCGCATGGACAGGGTATGAAGATTTTACAGTTGTTTGGCAATATTGCAATGATTGTATTGATAGGATGTTACTCCATGGCAGCTGTAAAAAGAAACGTCGCATGGGGAAACGAGCATATCCTGACTACCGATAATATTTATAAGTCTCCCGGCAAGGCCAGACCCTATCTCAATCGCGGACTCTTCTACTTTAACAAAAACAGGATAGACGATGCCATCAGGGAATACCTGATAGCGCTTCAGCTTGACCCTGATTATGCCTATGCGCGCAACAATATCGGGGTTGCCTACTACAACAAAGGGTATCTGGATGCCGCAATAAAAGAGCTTACAGAGGCCATACGGCTGTCCCCTGGTTATGCCGAAGCGCATTATAACCTTGGGATAGCATATGGAGAAAAGGGTCTTGCCCAAGAGGCGTATATAGAGATAAAAAAGGCCATGGAACTTAATAAGAATCTTGCCGAAGAATTAAAATATTCAAAACCATAGGCATATCAGGATAATTACATGGAAGGCTCTGTGACAATAAAAACACTATTTGCGTTTACCTGCATAATCCCCTTCCTTGCCTTTGTATCTTTCCAGAGAATAGCCGTTTATAAAAATGAGTTCACCCTCTGGGCAGATGTAGTCAAAAAATCATCTTTAAAGGCCAGGCCGCATAATAATCTTGCAGCCGTATATAAAGACAAAAAGATGTTTAATCTTGCGCTCAACGAATACATGGAAGCAATAAGAGTTAACCCCGGGTATGCAGCCGGCCATGGTAATCTTGGAAGTATGTATTATGAACTGGGTAGACTTGATGAGGCTGAGACGGAAGTTAAATTAGCCCTGACTGCTAATACCCACTTTAAGGATCTGCTCCATAGACTACTGGGTCTTATATATATAAAAAAAGGGGCGCTTGATGAGGCGGCGAAGGAATTTAAAGAGGCTATAGCCATGATACCAAATTATCCAGATGCCAAGCGAAATATTGCAGTAATTTTCACTAACGAAGGATTTTTATACGCTGATAAGGGAGATTTTGAACGCGCCCTCGTGCTCCATAGAATGGCAGTTTTTGCAGATTCAGGATATCCTGATGCCCGCTATGGGCTTGCCCAGGCATACGAAGCTTTTGGCCAAAGGGAAGAAGCGATAAAACAGTGGCAGGAATACCTCAGATTAGCGCCATCAGATGAGCCGTTTAGGAAGGATGCAATGAAACATCTGGAGAGGTTGTGGGAATAATAGCGATGCCTTTAAAATCCGAGCTGTTCTTTTTTGCCGCAGTAGGTATTATTTTTTCTATTGTCACATTTCAGAAAAATGTTTTATGGGGAAGCGAAAAAGGCCTATGGCTGGATATTCTGCAAAAATCACCATCCAAGGCGCGGCCGCACACTAATCTTGGCATGGCCTATGACCTTGATGGCAATATAGCCAAGGCAGAAGATGAGTATAACAAGGCTATACAATTAGAGCCTGATTATCTTGCCGCATATGCTCCTTTGGCAGTTATGTATGGAAAAAGAGGAGATGTGGATAGAGCTATTGAGATGTTTTTGTGGCTTATACCAAGATTGCCTAATCGGGACCCCAAGGCACATACAGGTTTGGGGGTTGCTTACATGATAAAGGGGCTTTTGAAAGATGCAGAAAGGGAATTTCAGGAGGCATTAAAGATAGATCCAAATTATGAGATAGCACACTACAATCTCGCTGAGATTTATGGGCAGATGGGTTTAAAGGATGAGGCATTAAAGCATTATAAAATATTTATTGAAAATGCGCCGCCTGCGCAAAAGGAACTGGTTATAAAAATAAAAACAAACTATGGGTTATAGGCAATGGCGCCTATTGCCTGTCTTTTTATTTACCCCCTGCCCCAAAAATCTTCATCAAGCAAAGCTACATGATAAAATGTATGGCCGCATTTCGGGCATCTGAGATTATACCTTTTTCCATTTACAGGATTGCTTATCTTGAGCTTTACCTGGCATTTTTCACAAGGCGCCAGATAATCCCCTGCAGTTTTGCCTTTAAACTCTATCTCCTGTGAGCCGCAGTTATAACAGCTTTCTATTGCAAAATGTGATTGCACCTTTTTAGGCTCTTTTTCTTTTATAATGGCAATATCCGCCATCTCTCCGTCCCTATTAAAGGCGCACACATATTTTAACGGGCTTTCCCCCTTAAAATGCCCTTTAAATCTTTCGCTATTTCCGCATGTCTTGCAGATTGGCATAATTATAAATATAGGTTGAGGTTAAGGGTGATACAGGTTAAGGAAGACCTCAACCTGTATTTTCTTTCCCCTCAACCTTAACATGCTTTTACTTAACCTTAACCTGTCTTTTTATGCATGAAAGTTATTAGCATATTAATTTCTTTCCAGATGCAAGATATCAGCCCTTCCACATCCTCATACTCAACTTGATTAAAGTAACCCACTCTTTGTCCGTAAATCAAGTGGCTCTTAGCCTCGGCTAATGAGGCTCGCGAATCGTAGTAAAAATTCAATTTGTCTTTTGTATGTTTTCTGCCAAAACCTTCGGCAATATTACCGGGGATTGAAAGGGCTGCGCGTCTTATCTGAGAGGTGAGGCCATAATCTTCCTTTCTCGGTAATGTCTCTGTAAGCTTGAAAATTTTAACAGCCAGTTCCATGGCCATTTGCCAAACAGGCATATCTTCAAAAGAATTGTAGCTCATTAACCTGCCTTTTCCCTCAACCTCAACCTTAACCTCTATTTATTATACTGCAAATCTAAAATGTATAATGTCCCCGTCTTTTACAATATAATCCTTGCCTTCTAACCGCATTAGCCCTTTTTCCTTTGCAGCTAATTCCGAACCAGAAGCAATGAAATCATTATATGCTATTACCTCTGCCCTGATAAAACCCTTTTCAAAATCCGAATGGATTACGCCGGCAGCCTGCGGCGCCCTTGTATTCTTTGGTATCGTCCATGCCCTTACCTCTTTTTTACCGGCAGTAAAATATGTAAATAACCCTAATAATTCATACCCCTCTTTTGCAAGCCTGTCAAGGCCTGATTCTTTTAAACCGATTCCTTTTAAAAATTCCGACCTCTCAGCCTCTGGAAGCTCCGCTATCTCTGCCTCTATCTTGCCGCACATAACAACAACCCGAGCCCCTTCTTTTGTTGCTGTTTCCCTGACCTGAGCCACAAAATGAGATTCTTCTTTTAACCCCTTCTCATCTACATTGGCGACAAATAAGACCGGCTTTGCAGTCAAAAGGTTTAACTCTTTGAGCAGTTCTTTCATGTCATCAGTTAATGAAAGCGACCTTATCGGCCTGCCATTTTCCAGTGTCTCTTTAAATATGGTACAGCAGTCCATTACAACAACAGCCTTTTTATCGCCCGATTTTGCAAGCCTTTCTGTTCTATCCATCCTCTTTTCAACTCCCTCAAGATCGGCAAGCATAAGCTCTGTATTGATTATATTAATATCCCTTTTGGGGTCAACATGACCTGCCACATGAACGACGTCCGGGTCTTCAAAACATCTGACGATATGCACGATTGCATCTACACTCCTTATATGGCCGAGGAATTGATTGCCAAGCCCTTCTCCTTTGCTGGCGCCCTCTACAAGGCCGGCAATATCAAGGAATTCCACAGTTGTCGGCATTATCTTTTCCGGTTTAATCATATCAGCCAATGTATATAATCTCTCATCCCTTACGGTTACTATGCCGATATTCGGGTCAATGGTGCAGAAAGGATAATTTGCCGCCTGCGCCCCCGCCGATGTGAGCGCATTGAATATGGTTGACTTACCCACATTGGGAAGCCCTACTATGCCGCATGTGAAGCCCATGATTGATTATTGTCTCCTTATTTTTGTAGTCTGCCCATTTATGGGCGCATTTTAAAACGCCGATGAATCGGCAGGCTACAACCAAAAAAACAAAGGCGGGCTTTGCGCCCGCCAAGCATTATCAAACCTTCGCATACTGGGGACAGATTTAAAATCTGTCCCCAGTATGCTACAAAAACCGTAACTCAAGGCTTCAGCCTTGAGAATTTTAAACCAAAAGCGGCGCAATAATCAATGCAACTATACTCATAAGTTTTATAAGTATATTCATTGCCGGGCCCGATGTGTCCTTAAACGGGTCGCCGACTGTGTCGCCGACAACTGCTGCCTTGTGGGCATCCGAACCCTTTCCGCCGAGGTTGCCTTGTTCAATATATTTCTTTGCATTATCCCATGCGCCGCCTGCATTTGCCATGAGTATGGCCAAAAGAACCCCTGCAACTGTTGCGCCTGCAAGCATTCCTCCGAGCGCGGCAGGGCCAAGTATAAACCCGACACCAACAGGCGCCGCAACGGCAATAACGCCGGGAAGTATCATCTCGGTCAGCGCGGCCTTTGTGCTTATGTCAATGCACTTTGCGACATCAGGCTTGACGCCTTCTTTGCCCTGAAGCAGTCCTGGAATTTCTCTGAATTGTCTTCGTATCTCATTTACCATCTTGAATGCCGCCTTGCCCACAGATGTCATGGTGAGCGCTCCGATAAAGAACGGAAGTATGCCGCCCATAAGAAGCCCTATAACGACATTAGGGTCTGTTATCAGTATCTCAAGCGCCTTGCCTGTCTTTGCGCTTATTGCCTGGCTGTATGCGGAAAAAAGCGCAAGCGCGGTAAGCGCGGCAGAGCCGATGGCAAAACCTTTGCCGATTGCGGCGGTTGTGTTGCCGAGCGCGTCAAGCGAGTCTGTTATAGCCCGGACATCCTTGCCCAGATGGCTCATCTCGGATATGCCGCCTGCATTGTCCGCGATAGGGCCGTATGCGTCAACGCTCATGATTATGCCTACTGTTGCAAGCATGCCGACCGCAGATATGCCTATGCCGTATAACCCGCCGGTATAGTTTGCAATAAATATCGCTCCACAAATCGCAAGCACAGGCAGGGCGCAGCTCTCAAGCCCGACTGCCATACCTGTTATAATGTTTGTTGCAGCGCCTGTCTGGCTTGACTCTGCAATCCTTTTAACAGGTCCTGCAGATGTATAATACTCTGTCAGAAGCCCTATGGCAATGCCGCCGACGCAGCCTGAAAACACTGCCCAGTAAACGCCGTTATTCACATCAAGATAATAAACCACTGCATAGCCTAAAATAAGGAAAAGACCTGCTGCTATGAATGTGGCGTAACGAAGCGCAGCGGCAGGGTTGTATTTCTCCAATATCCTCATTGACAAGATGCCTATTATGGATGCCGCAAGCCCTGCCATTACAAGAACAATAGGCAATGACATAAGCGCCGTTGCAGAACCTAATTCAGCAACCCTGCTCCCTGCTATGGCAGTTGCTCCGATTGCAATGCTTGCAACAACAGAGCCTACATACGATTCAAATATATCCGCGCCCAGGCCAGCCACATCGCCGACATTATCGCCCACATTGTCTGCAATAACGCCGGGATTTCTCGGGTCGTCTTCAGGTATGCCTGCCTCAATCTTGCCGACAAGGTCAGAACCCACATCCGCGGTCTTTGTAAATATGCCTCCGCCGACCCTTGCAAAGAGCGCTATGGATGATGCGCCCATTGCATAGCCGTTTATTATTGCCGCCTGTTCCGGCGTGCCGTAAAGGAGAAAAAATATGCCAAGGCCTACAAGCCCGATGCTTGCAACCGAAAGCCCCATAACAGAGCCGCCGAGAAATGCAATGGAGAGTGATTTTGCCGTATCAGGCTTGTAAAGATTTGCTGCCTGCGCTGTCCGGACATTTGCCTTGGTGGCTGCCTTCATGCCGAAAAATCCTGCCAGCATGGAGGATATGCCGCCTCCCACATACGCAATGCCTGTCTGCCAATTTATAAATACCGACAGAAGAATAAAGACAAGGGCTATAAATGCAAAAATGATTGTGTATTGCCTCTTGAGATAGACCATAGCGCCGTGGTGGATCATCTCGGCTATCTCTCTCATCCTTTCATTGCCGTCCGGCTGTTTCCTGATATAGCCGTATATAAGAAAGGCCATCACAAGACCTGCCAGTCCGAATATCGGCGCAAAACTTACGAGTTGCTGCATGAATCCTCCTTGATAATACCGTTGTCCGTGTCCGTGAACCGTGTCCGTTTTATAAGACCGTTTCCCGTGCTCGTTGTCCGTGTCCGTTTTAAGACTTTTTTTACGGTCACGGTTTACGGTCACGAATCACGGTTTTTCTACGGTCACGGAAAACGGTCACGAATCACGGCTTTTTATTAAACTTATTCATCGCCTTTTCAATGCCATTTTTCACAATAACTTCCACAGCCTCTTTTACCGTCTTCAATGTCTGCCGCAACAAATCTTTCTCATCGGCCTGAAACGGGCTCAACACATAATCCGCAACATCTTCTTGACCCTTGACCCTTGACCCTTGACCCTGTTTTCCAGGTCTTCCTATCCCCAATCTTATCCTCGGAAAATCATTCGTGCCAAGCTGTTCAATAATTGATTCCATGCCTCTGTGGCCGCCGCTGCTGCCGCTTAACCTTATTCTTAGAGAGCCAAATTCAAGGTCAATATCATCATAGATAACCAGAATATCTTTCGGCTCTATATGGAAATAATCGGAAATGCCTTGAACAGCCTCGCCGCTTAGGTTCATAAATGTCTGCGGCTTTAACAAAACTACTTCTTTACCGGCAATGTGCCCCTTTGCCCAAACGCTTTGAAAACCTCTCTTGTTCAGCTTTACGACATTGGCCTCTGCCAAAGAGTCAACTGCCATAAAGCCTATATTATGCCGCGTGTCTTTGTATTTTGTCCCGGGATTGCCGAGTCCGACGATTAACATTTAAATACCGTGTTCCGTGTCCGTGAATCGTGTCCGTGTAAAAAGTCTTTAACGGTCACGGGCAACGGACACGATTCACGGCTATTATTTCTTCTTCTCTTCTTTTTCAGTTGGCGCTGCCTTTTTCTCTTCCTTTTCACCGGGCTTCTTCTCTTCTTCTTTTACCTCAAAGCTCTTGGCTATCTCTGCCTTTGCCTCTTCAGCGGTCTTTACCTCAACCTCAGCTGTTGGGGCTGTGACGAGGGCAACAGTTATATTCGGATCGCCTACTACCTTTAAACCTTGCGGCAAAGTAATATCCTTGACATGTAGAGAATGCCCTATGGCAAGAGGAGTAACATCAACATCAATCTTATCCGGTATCTGATTTGGCAGGCACTCTACTTTTAATGTCCTTGCCTCGTGCTGCAATATGCCGCCGAGCGCAACGCCTTGAGCCTTGCCGGTAAAATGAACGGGCACGTCCACGATTATTTTGTGGTCCATCATCAGCTCATAGAGGTCAATATGAATGATATCTCTTTTCAACGGGTCCCTTTGGAAGCCTCTGAACATCACTGTCCGGGCCTTCTTTTTGTCGCCTTCTATCTTTAAAGTGACCAGGACATTGCTCTTTGCCTCTGTAGCAAGGGCTTTACTCAAATCTACTGTCTTAACAACCAAAGGTGTTGTCTCTTTAGATGCTGGACCGTAAAGAATGCAGGGTATAAGTCCTTCTCTTCTTAATTTTTTGGCTGCCCCTTTTCCAAGACCCGTCCTCTGTTGGGCTGTTAATTCTATCTGTTCCATGTTACCTCCATTAAAATACAGGCTATGGGCTATAGGCTATGGGGTTTACCCATTGCCTCTTGCCTGTTATAATTATACAAACAGCGAGCTCACCGACTCACCGTAGTGTATCCTCCGTATTGCCTCGCCTAATAGAGGCGCTATTGTAAGGGATTTTACCTTATTTAATTTCTTTGCCTCATCATTCAAAGGAATAGTATTTGTTACAATAATTTCTTTGATAGCCGATTTTCTCAGCCTGTCTATGGCAGGCCCTGAGAGCACGGGATGTGTGCAGCATGCATAAATCTCCTTTGCGCCCTGTTTTAGAAGTGCGTCAGCCGCTTGTGTAATCGTCCCTGCAGTATCTATCATATCATCAAGAAGTATGCAGATTTTTCCATTCACATCGCCTATGATATTCATAATCTCGGCTACATTGGGCGCCGGCCGCCTTTTGTCTATCATGGCAAAATTTGTCTCAAGCCTTTTTGCAAACGCCCTTGCCCTCTCAACCCCGCCGGCATCAGGCGATACTATCACAGTATTATCTTTATAATTTTTTTGTATGTAATCCAATAGTATCGGCGTAGCATACAAATTATCAACCGGAATATTGAAAAACCCCTGTATCTGGCCTGCATGGAGGTCTGTGCACAAAACCCTTGTAGCGCCGGCAACAGCAATCAGGTCTGCTATTAATTTTGCAGTTATAGGCGTCCTCGGGGCAACTTTTCTATCCTGTCTTGCATAACCATAATATGGAATAACCGCTGTTATAGCATGGGCAGATGCCCTTTTGAGCGCATCAAGCATAACCAGCAGTTCCATAAGATTTCTATTAACTGGGTTGCAGGTTGATTGAATTACATAAACCTCCATGCCCCGGACGCTCTCTTGAATCTCTACACGCACCTCTCCGTCGCTAAAACTTTTTACATCAGCCTTGCCCAGAGATATGCCAAGGTGCGCGCTTATCTCCATAGCAAGCGCAAGATTAGAATTTCCCGCAAATATTTTAAGTTTATCAAGCATAAGTAAAACCGTAAGTCGTAAGTCGTGAATCGTAAGTTGCAAAGATTTTCATTAACTACTTACGACTCACCATTTACGGTCTTTCTGGCTGGGGCGGGAGGATTCGAACCTCCGAATGCAGGAATCAAAATCCTGTGTCTTACCGCTTGACGACGCCCCAAAAAACCGTGATTCGTGACCGGGATCCGTGACCGTAAGAACAAAAAATCCAGAAATATTTTTCACGGTCACGGACAACGGACACGGTTGACGGTATTTACAGTCCTTGTGCCGCAAAAACAGCCATCCCTTTAAACGTGTGGTCTTTTTTTATCTGTTCAAATGCCTTTCTTGCCCTATCTTCATCAAAGAAGATACCAAATACCGTTGGCCCGCTTCCTGACATTAATGCCCCTGTTGCCCCAAAATTAAGTAATACTTTCTTTATCTCTTTAATCTCAGGATATTTTCTGACCGTTACTGTTTCAAGGTCATTTACAAGAAGACCCTGAATCTCAATAGGGTCTTTGGGAAAAACTTTTGAAATAGCTATGTTAATATCCCCTCGGCTTTTTGTCAAGTTTAAATTTTGATATACCCACTGGGTAGAGACAGGAAAGTTAGGATTAACCAACACATACCAGAATCTTGGAAGTTCTACCGGCTCAAGAACCTCACCTCTTCCCTTTGCAATGCAGGATTTGTCTATAATAAAGAATGGAATATCTGAGCCGAGGCTGACGCCAATTTTAATTAAATCCTCTTTTGAAATGTTGGCCGATGTTATCTCATTAAGCGCCTTTAAAACTGTTGCTGCATTGCTGCTTCCGCCGCCAAGCCCGGCGGCAACAGGGATATTTTTTTTTATTCTTATAGTCAGCCTTTTATTTATGCCGGCAGCTTTAAAAAATGCCGTCGCTGCCTTATATGCAAGATTTGTTTTATCTATGGGTATTGAGCTGTTATCGCATTCAACAGAAATGCCCGTCCCTTTCTCTATCTCTAAAATAATCTCATCATAGAGAGAAATAGGCTGCATAAGAGATACGATATCGTGATAGCCGTCATCCCTCTTCCTTAAAACTCGTAAGAAAAGATTTACCTTTGCAGGGGATAAAAAGAGGTGGGATTGTATATTTCTTTCACTGCTCACTGCCTGCTGCTCATCTAAATACCGCCCTTTGGACAAAGTCAATAGCCCACGCAGGCAAAATACCTATAATAATGGTGCCAAAGGCAGCAATGGCAAGGGCAAGACGTGTGGCACTGGTCTGGGCCACATCAAATTCTCGCGCAGGCTCTTTCATATACATCAGCATAACAATGCGGATATAGAAATACGCAGCTATGGCGCTCGCTATTACAGCGATAACAGCAAGGGATATAAACCCTTTATGAATCAGGGCCATGAAGATATAAAACTTGCCGACAAAGCCGGCAGTTGGCGGTATGCCTGCAAGGGAAAAGAGAAAAATGAGCATGAGCAAGGCCATGCCTCTATGCACCTTGGCAAGCCCTGTGTAGTCCTCAATATTTTCGCCGGAGAACCCTCCCTTTCTCATTACGATGATTGCGCCGAATATACCCATATTCATAAAGGTATATATAAATAAATAAAGCATGACGCTGGCAATTCCATCAGCGCCGCCGGCCACAAAACCCAATAATGCATAACCTGCATGACCGATGCTTGAATATGCCAGCATCCTTTTTATATTCGTCTGAACTAAGGCCACAACACTGCCGAAAATCATGGTCACAACTGAAATAACCGCCACAATGGCTATCCAGTTGAATGATATTGGCGCCAATGCATGCAGCATAACCCGTAAAAACACGGCAAATGCCGCTGCCTTTGGACCAACAGACATGAATGCTGTTATAGATGTCGGCGCCCCCTCGTATGTGTCTGGCGCCCACATGTGAAACGGAACGGCAGCTACCTTAAACCCAAAACCTGCTATTAAAAAGATGGTTGCAAGAATAAGCGCTGAATCAACCTTCGCGCCGCCCTTTAGGGATGCAGCAATATAAGACAACTGAGTCGTTCCTGTAAGGCCATAGATAAGAGATATTCCGTAAAGAAGTATGCCTGATGAAAGGGCGCCGAGGACTATGTATTTCATGGCCGCCTCATTAGACCGAATATCCTTTCTCATAAAGCCTGTGAGCAGATATACAGGAAGCGCCATAAGCTCAAGCCCCAAATATATGGTAATAAGGTCTGCGCCAGACGCCATAATCATCATGCCGCTCAAGGCAAAGAGCATTAAAATATAATACTCGCTATGCTCTATATCCTCAATTTTTATATAATTCATAGAAAGAAGTATGGCTAAAAATGTTGATAGATAAAATATTGTCTTAAAAAATGTAGCAAAGCTGTCTACAACAAACAGCCTGTCAAAGATATAGAGCGGCCTGACTCCTTCAATCCGCCAGGTCTGTATCGCTGCTATGATTACAACTGCTATGGCCAGATATGCCATAAGGTGCTTTTGCCTTTTTGACAAAAAAAGGTCAACCATCAGGAGAAGACATGCGGCTGCAATTACGATTATCTCCGGCATGCTGGCTATGATATTTATAATATTAAATTGCATAATCCCTCATCTTTTTTAGTCACCTTAATCCTCTCCTCAAAAGGGGGAGGTAGGATGCCGGGGACGCTTATTGCGGCGGTGTAACTGTAATTTGTTTTAACAAATGTTCTGTTGAGGCATGCATCACATTCAGAAACGGCTTTGGATAAAGGCCTATCCAGACAACAAAGACAACTAACGCAACCATTGCTATTATCTCCCTCGCATCAAGGTCCCAGACCTCCTTAAGATGTTCATTGGTAATCTCACCGAGGGCGACCCTTTTATACATGCCGAGGAGATATGCGGCGCCCAATCCGGCGCCCAGAACAGCAACCCCTGCAATTACCTTGTTGTAGCCAAATGCCCCTACAATGATAAGCAGTTCGCCTATGAACGAGTTGGTTCCCGGAATCGCCAGAGAAGAGAGCATAAATATGGCAAAAAATGTAGTATATACAGGCGCTACCTTGGCAAGCCCGCCATATGCAGAAATCTTTCTGGTGTGTGTCCTTTCATAGATAACGCCAACACACAGGAATAATGCGCTTGTAGAGATGCCGTGGTTCAGCATCTGCAGAATGCCGCCTTCTATTCCCGTGGTATTATAAACGAATAAGCCCAGGGTTACAAAACCCATGTGGCTGACGCTGGAATACGCAACCAGTTTTTTCAGGTCTTCCTGAGCAAGGGCCAGATATCCTCCATAGATAATAGCCACAAGAGAAAGCAGTAGTATCGGCATGGTAAAGTAATGGGTTGCCTCTGGAAGCATTGGCATGGCAAATCTCAAGAAACCGTATGTCCCCATCTTTAAGAGTATCCCTGCCAGTATTATACTGCCGGCTGTCGGCGCCTCCACATGCGCATCAGGCAGCCATGTGTGGAACGGAAACATAGGCACCTTAATGGCAAATGCAACAAAGAATGCAAGAAATACCCAGAACTGAACTGTGAATGAATAGTTCTGATTCATAAGGCTTAAGATGTCAAAGGTGTTGCCGCCTGCAAAATAAAGAACGATAATACCGACAAGGAGCAGCACGCTTCCTGCCAATGTATACAGGAAAAATTTAACTGCTGAATATATCCTTCTCTCACCGCCCCAAACACCGATAATAAGATACATGGGGATAAGCATCGCCTCCCAGAACAGATAAAACAGGAAAAAGTCCAGTGCGCAGAACACCCCTATCATGGCCGTCTGCATCACAAGGATGACAATCATGAACTCCTTCACCTTCTTTTCTATTGCCTTCCATGAAGCCAGTATGCATATCCAGCCTAAAAGGGCTGTAAGGAATACAAACAGGACGCTTATGCCGTCAATACCCATGTAATAGCTGATATTCCATGAAGGTATCCATGAATATCTCTCCACAAACTGCATCTTGTGGGTGGCTGTATTAAAGTAACAGACCAGCGGAAGGGAGACAATAAAATCAACCACCGTGAATAAAAGCGCTGTCCATCGGATGTTTACCTCATTCTTCATGAAGAGAATAACAAACGCCCCGACCAGCGGCAGAAAGGTTACAAGGGTTAGTATCGGATAATTGTTAAGAAACTCTGTCAAACTTCCTCCTTTTTAATGCAAACTGTAAACTGTTTACAGTGCAGCTATTTATTAGACGTTGTCATCTTGGCTTTGTTGCCTATTGAGTCAAAGCCAAAAAGGGCGGTTCATTTAATCCCTCTTTTTGTGTCCCTTCATCAAATAATTCTGCTTCTTATCTTTTTTGGAGTGATAACAACAAATTTGCCGTATAGAGAAACACCTTGCTCATTGAGAACCTTTATTAAAGAATCTGAAATATTCTTTAGCTCTAACGGTCTGTATCTCAAGAAAATTACACTTACATTTCTTTATGCGTAAAAACCCACTCTCCAAAATCACTATCCTCTGTCAATAGTAAGGCATCGTGCCGTTTTGCCAACTCTAAAACCTCTTTATCCTGAATCCCCTGATAATCCTTCAATACGGAGATAACTTCAAAACCCTTACTTATCAAGTCTCTGACCATTCTTAAGTCAACGCTCTCGTCAGCAAGGATTTTAAGAGGCAATCAATTCCTCCTGAGAAATTACATCCGCAGAGTAAGAAAGGGCTGCTAATATATCTTCCTTTGTCAGATGAGGATAAGCTTCAATTATATCTTCTACCGTCAGCCCCTCTGATAGTTTCTTCAGAATAAGCTCTACCGTTATCCTTGTGTCTTTAATGATAGGCTTGCCGAGCATTATATTAGGGTCTGCTATTATTCTACCTTTATATTATTGTGGATGCATCTTGCTACCTCCTTAATGTTATTTTATCACTTTCTATCATAGCTCAATAGGTAGAGGCAGAGGCTTTCACGGGGGCTAAACAAAAAAGCCCGAACAGGAAAATCAGAATGTCCTAATGTTTAAGGTTTTTGTCCCGAAAATCCATATTCAAATCTCCCCCCTGCTTAATACATGCAGGGGCAGGCTCTAACCCCTCTTTAATAGAGCGGGGGAAGTCATTTATCTCCCCCTTTGTAAAAGGGGGATTAAGGGAGATTTTTATTCCCCTTTGTGAGTCCGCCTAAGGCGGACTCGTGTGGGTTTCACCTGAAAATACCTCCGAAAATACCCCGTAGCGCTGGGGTTTATCCTCGGCGATTCGTTGCCCATAAAGGGCAACGCTACGATTTTCATCCTTCTTTATGAACGAAGGTCATGTGAGTTTCATATATGGTTCGCCGCACTCAGAACAGATTTCTGCACGGACACAACATTCTGCTACCGTATAATAGTGTAAGCAGTAATAATAGCGAGAATACCCAGCACAATGCCGACCGCATAATGCGGGAGCAGTCCTGTCTGCACCCAACGGACTTTGCCTCCAATAAACATTACAAGGCTGGCTATGCCGTTTACAGCGCCGTCTACAATATATTTATCTATCTTATTGGAGATATCAGCAACACTATAAAGCGGCCTCAATATCGCTGTATTGGAAAGATTGCTGACAAAGTTTTCATATGCAGCTATGGGCTTGTTTGCAACCCACATAAAGACCTTCGCGCCTTTTCTGTAAAACCAATCTGTATCTATGGTTATCGCAAGTTCCGGTTTAAGCTTTTTTAAGAGCAAGAAAAAACCGAGCGCAGTGAACATAAGTATTCCAAGGGAACCTGTTATATGGTCAGGGGTATATGGCTCGAAATGCATAGAATAGGGAAGAAGGTCATATAAGAGACCAGGAAATATACCGATTGCAATGCACAAGAATGCAGCTATAGCCATGCCTATAAGCATATTGAGCGGCGGCTCTTTGGCCCGTATCCCCGAATCTTTGCCAAAGAAGGCGTAATAAGGAATTTTGAGGGTTGTAGAAAGAAATGTACCTACTGATGCTAAGGTTAAAAGAAGTGTTATAATTGCTCTGTGATCATGATTTGCTGCAGCAATTATCATAGACTTGCTTACAAAACCAGCAAAAAGAGGAAAAGCAGAGATGGAAAACCCACCAATTAAATAGAGTATCGTGGTAATAGGCATGGTCTTATGCAGTCCCCCAAGTTCGGAGAGCTTGTGCTTACCAGTCACATAAATTACAGCGCCGGTTCCCATAAAGAGAAGACCCTTATAGATTATATTTGTAAACGCATGGGCTACAGACCCATTCAGGGCCAACGCTGTTCCCATACCCACTCCAGCCACCATGTAGCCAACCTGGCTTAGGATGTGATAAGAGAGAAGCCTTCTCATATTATTTTGGAGTGTGGCATAGAAAACACCGTAGAAGGCCATTATAGCCCCCAACCAGGTTAGGATTTCTGCCCCTGGAAATACCCTTACCAAGGCATATACCGCAACCTTAGTTGTAAAAGCAGCCATAAATACTGTACCGGTTATTGTGGCCTCTGGATAGGCGTCAGGCAACCACGCATGGAGCGGCGGCACAGCAGCATTCAGGATAAAACCTATGAGGAGGAGATAAAATGCCAGACTGCCGTTCTGCTCAATAGGCCCAAAGAGGATTGAACCTGTATCCATGTAATGAAGGATAATTCCGCCTAAGAGAAAAAGGCCTCCGGCAATATGAACCATGAGATATCTAAAGCCTGCATCAACTGCCTGCGGATTGCGCTGGATAAAGACCAGATAGACTGAGGCAAATGCCATTATTTCCCAGAAGATAAAGAGGGAAAAGTAATCGCCCGCAAAGACAACGCCGAGGGAACTGCCCATATACAGGAATGCAGCCACATGTTCGCCAGGCTTTTCCACATGCAGGGCATAGATCATATTTATAAGAGCAACTATGGTAAAAATATACGCAAATACAACACTGAGCTTATCTACCTTACCCAGGATTACATCCCTGCCGATTAGCGTGAATGCCAAGTAGGTGCCGTGAGACATGAACATTACCGCTAAAATAGCAAGGCTGGGTATAAGCACGAGATACACCTGCCTCACCCTGCCTTTAAGGAAAGGGATTAAGATTGCGCCGAAGATAAGTATTAGCCCTGGATGAATCCAGTCAATCATAATAGTCCTCATCTTTCATGAGCCAGATATGGCCAATGAATTTAGAGACAAAAATAAGCAATACGCATGATATAAACCCATAAAGGGCGCTCCAGCCCGGTATCTTATCCCAAAAAAACTCAACGTGCTCGCGATGAACAAGAAAATCTGCGATGACAATAATTGCAAGCGTAATGTAAAGGAGCCTCCAGCGTGTTTTAGCGTTTTGAGAGTCGCCGAAAAAAAGTACAATTCGTTTTATCATCCGCTACCCCCTTTGTTACTTGATTAAGCTGCCACTCACTTAATGCCTACTGCAATTTTTGCCAGCTGCACAAAATAATCAGGATATAAACCCACCGCTATAGAGATAATTGCTGTCAGGAATAACGGAATTGCAACCATAGGTATCTCTTTTACATCCTCATTTTCTACGTGATGACCATGCCCGCAGCTTCCCTCCTTTTCAAAAAACGCCTTATACGTAATGGGCAAAAAATACCCGGCATTCAAGAGAGAGCTTACAAGAATAATGATAAGAATCGGTATCTCTTTCGCTTCAATAGAGCCCAATGCGATATACCATTTGCTGATAAAGCCTGCTGCCGGAGGCACGCCAATCATGCTGAGAGAGCCGAGGAAGAATGCGGTCATAGTCCACGGCAGCTTCTTCCCTATGCCGGAAAGCTCGCTGATGAGCGTCTTATGCGCTGAGCAATAGATAGCGCCGGCGCAGAAGAATAGTGTGATTTTTGAAAATGCGTGGCTTGCAATATGCACAATGCCGCCTACGGTGCTAATCGGCGTGAGCAGAACTGCGCCGAGTATTACATAGGAAAGCTGGCTCACGGTTGAATATGCCAGCCGTGTCTTGAGGTTGTCTGTAGTTAACGCATAGATTGAAGCCATGATAATGGTAAACGAAACTATATATGCAGTGACAATACCGAGGTCCAGAGTATGCAAGAGTCCCTGGCCAAACACATTGAGTATAATACGCAATGCGCAGAAAACCCCCATCTTAACAACTGCAACAGCGTGCAAGAGGGCGCTTACCGGCGTAGGCGCTACCATCGCTGCGGGAAGCCATGCATGAAACGGCATTATGCCTGCCTTGGCAAAACCAAAGAGGTAGCAAAAATAGACAATGGTTAAAAGAAGCGGCGAGGCAGATACATTTGCAAGCAATCCTTGCGGCATAAAATCAAGGCTGCCAACGAGATAATATGTTGCTGCAATTGCTATGAGCAGGAGTATTTTTGACGTGCCTACCAGGTAAACAATATATTTTTTGCTCCCCTCCCACGACTCCTCAGTCTCCTTGTGATAGACCAGAGGGTAGGTAATAAGACTCAGGACTTCGTAAAATATAATCAGGGTAAAGAGGTTTGCAGAGAATGCGCCGCCTACTGCTGCTGAGAGGCTTGTTGCAAAACAGGCAAAGAATCTTGTCTGGCTCTTTTCATGGGCGCTCCGCATGTATCCGACAGAATAGACAGATGCAAATATCCAGAGCAGTGACGAGATGGTAGCGAATACCATTCCAAGGGCATCTACCTTGAATTTAAAGTCTATGCCTGGAAGAATGGTAAATAAATTTAATTCAATGCTGCCGCCGGACAGAATAATCGGGGCCATAGAGGCTACTATCAGAAATTTGATAATGGCAGCTATAAACGAGGCCGTGTCGCGCACATTTGGCTTTTTATCAAGGGCCAATATTAAAAATGCGGTCAAGAGCGAAACGAGAACAGCCAGAAGCGGTCTTATTGAATAAATTGTCTCCATATATCCGTTGTCCGTGTCCGTTGTCCGTGTCCGTGTTTTTCACGGTTCACGGTCACGGAACACGGTCTTTCGCTATCCTCTCATCGTTGTAATTTCATCTACATTCACCGTAGCCCTGTTCCTTACAAGGGCGACTAATATGCTTAAGGCAACAGCCGCCTCAGCAGCAGCAACAGTAATGACGAATACAGAAAACATCTGGCCGCGGATATCCTGTAAATAATAAGAAAAGGCCACAAGGTTGATATTCACAGAATTTAATATAAGCTCTATGGACATTAAAATAATAAGAAAGTTTCTGCGCAAAAGCACACCGGCAACGCCTATGATAAAAAGCGTAGAGCTTAGGATAATATACCATGACAAAGGAATCATAAGTCGCTTCGCTCCATTTTGGATTTACGGTTTGCGATTTTCGGTTGTCTAATTTAAAAATCGTAAATCGTAATTCGTAATTCGTAAATCATTTTTACTTTATATCCTTTCTTCCCATCACGATAGCGCCCACCAAAGCCACAAGGAGTATTACTGAGACAATCTCGAATGGCAGGAGATAGGTTGTAAACATGGCCTTGCCTATCTCTGCAACGCTCCCGTTCAAATTGGTTGGCGCTAAAGACATACCCGTTAGTCTGCTGCCGGTAAGCGCAAATAGTATCTCCAGTATAAGCGCTATGAGAAACACTATTACCCAGAATTGCCCAGCCGGCATAAAACTTTTAATAGCCGCATGTCGTATATCCAGCATCATGATGACAAAGAGGAAGAGAACCATCACAGCGCCTACATAGATAAATATCTGGACAACAGCAAGAAACGGAGACCTGAGAAGAATAAATATTGCCGCCACCTGAAAAAAACATACTATCAGGGAGATGGCGCTGTGCACAGGATTTCGCAGCGAGACAACCCCTATTGCTGATATGATCGCTATTATTGCGAACATTAAGAAGAATAGTTTTTCCATAAATTAGCTCGTGGCTCATAGCTCATGGCTCATAGTTTTTGCTATCAGCTATGAGCTATCAGCTGTCTTTTCTACCACCATCTCTTTCTTTTGCTCAAATCCGGTTTAATCTTGATGCCTTCCTTATTTCTTTCAAGCCTTGCCTTTACCACATAACCGCCTTCAAACTCAACAGGTATCTCTTGCGGCGCAAGAAGTTTTTGCTTGTCAGCAACGCCGCATTCCAAAGTAAAGCACGCAAGCTCATAATCCCTTCCCATCCTTACTGCGGTTGTTGGGCATGCATCTTCACAAAGGCCGCAGAACATGCACCGCACAAGATCTATCTTATATACCTTTGCAATCCTGTCAGCAATGCCTATGCCTCTGTCATCTTCCATAGGTATAACTGTGATACATTGTGTCGGGCATGCCTTTGCGCAGAGCTCGCACGCAACGCAGAGTTCTCTTCCCTGAGCGTCTCTATTTAATGTATGAAGCCCTCTGAATCTCTGATAGGGAATCCATTTTTCCTCATCAGGATAACGTAGAGTAAAAGACTTTGACACATTATACTTAAATGTCAGGGAAAGACCTTTGATAAAATCTACAAAAAATATTTTTTTAAAAATATTCATATTGGAAGCAAAAAGGGGACATGCTGCTTTTCACGCCCTTTTCTCCTTTCTCGGCCTACCCTTTGGATTTAAAGTTGATTCCAATCAAAGTTCCTTACACACCTTCATCTGCCACTCAGAGTTGCCATAAGGAGACTGTCTTATCACACTTTGTCTGACCTTTTCAAGCTCTTTTGAGGTTAAAGGCTCATCCACATATCTTTCCCAATCTCCAGGCAATTCTATTGGAATTTCATCCAGCAGAATACTTATCTTCTCACCTATCATCTCTCCATGTGATGACCATGTCCATTCTTTAGCAGAGCCGACTAAACCGGCCATTTTGGGATTTCCCTCAACATATCTCAAGACCATTAGCAGATGTTCATCTCTCTGTATGATGAAACTCTTGAATTGCCCCTGTCATATATGACCACTGCTTCCGTAGTGTCTGTGATAACGTCGGACATGACTCGTCATCAACCACTGCATCCACCTGCTCAGCTCATCTCCTCGCTCTGGCATTAGAACCATATGAAAATGATTCGGCATTAAACAGTATGCGAATATCTTTACAGGATGTCTTGCCTTTGCCTCTTTCATTATCTCTATGAATGCCTCATAATCCTTGTCCTTGTGAAAAACTTCCTGTCTTCCGTTACCCCTGTTGGTAATGTGATATAAATTTATCAGCTAATCCTCTAACAACTCTCGGCATTGCTTATGTCCATTTTTTACATTAAAGCAGCCTGTCCCCTTCTTTATTTTCATAACTCAATAAATAAATCTGATAATCATATAAAAGGCACCTCCT